>LUMI01000303.1_pt1 | contig 21662 bp, 18 predicted proteins | sample 729681 | NCBI WGS metagenome assembly LUMI01 (sample SAMN03860267, study PRJNA289734) | marine metagenome | biome: seawater column; feature: ocean; material: water; isolation source: Red Sea water column Station 34 - depth 10m | place: Saudi Arabia: Red Sea | collected 2011-10-15 | depth 10 m
TTCCAGTTCTTCCCGGAAGATCAATCTGTTGCGGTCCAACCTGGCTTTCACCTGTTTTGCCGTATCCCGGTCTTTTTCCAAAGCCGTCACCGCCGCATCCTGGATGAAAGGCGGCAGGCCATAGGTCATGCACATGTTGAGGTTGGTCAGGTGCTGAGTCAGTTTTTCCGGTCCGACCATCCAGCCGCATCTCCAGCCGGTCATGCGATGGGATTTGGAGAGGCTGGAAATGGTCACGGTCTGGTCATGGCTTCCAGGAAGGCTGGCAATCGGGGTGAAGCCTTCCGGGGCGATTGCGGAATAGACTTCATCGCTGATGACCCAGATCTTCTTTGCACGACACACTTCCAGGATGGTTCCCAGGGTTTCCGCAGAATAAACGGCACCCGAGGGATTGTTAGGAGAATTGAGCAATACCGCCCGGGTATTTGGAGTGACCGATTTTTCAATCGCCTGGGGATCTGGCTGAAACCCCATTTCCGCATTGGTTGGAATGGCGACCAGGGTAGCACCTCCCGCGGTTACCGTGGCAGGATAGGTAGCATAATATAGTTCCGGGACGATCACTTCATCTCCCTGTTCCAGGAGGCAGAGGCAGACCGAAAAAAGCGCATTCTGGGCTCCAGCAAAAATACCGACATTTTCCAGACTCACTTGTTGGCCGGTATGTTCCCGGTGGCTCATCGCAATCGCCTTGCGGAGATGGTCTTCTCCAATCACCGGGGTGTAGTGATTTCTGCCGCGACGGATGGAATCGACTGCCTCCTGCTGGATGGAGGCAGGAGTTGTCTGGTCCGATTCTTCACCGATGCTGAGCATGATCACGTCTTCACCTTGGGCCAATCGTTTTCTCCCTTCTTCGTGGATGTCCCAGACTTCAGCGCTTTCACCTGCAATGCGTTTGACCAGGGAAGAATACTTCATCTTAAAAATTCAGTTGGTGTTTGATGAACCATGAAGACTTTTCAAGTTTGGATAGTCATATTGTCCTTTGCTTTGAAGCCATGTAAAAGGTGCTTTTCATTTCAGGTTCATTTCAAATTGAATTCATCCTCATGGAGGATCATCGATGAGTATTGCGGTACCGTTTCCTGAAGAACTTCCTGAAGGATACCAATGGCTGAGTGATGAGCCACCCTTTGATCCGGAACGACACCTGTCCCTGGAATCTCCGAGCCAGACCCTTTCCCTGGAAGATCTGGGTTATTCCCCGGAAGAGATCCAGGACAAGGCGACAGCCTTTGGTGTTTCAGAACCTTTCAGGATTCTTTCCAAGGAAGGTTCGGAGGTCATGCTGGAAACAGCACGGAGGCTGAGGACTTATAGCAGGCGGGCAGGAAACCGGATCGAAAACACGGTTCGCGGCGGATGTTACCGATCACGATGGTTGAGGGACCTCTGCATCAGCCAGGATGTGAACGACCTGATGGCTTCCATCTATCAAGCCGAAATCTCACCCCACACCATGCCGGTTCACCTGGGGCACCTGAATTATCAGCCCAGCAAACTGGAAGAGGCTGTGGATAAGTGGCATCACGACACCATCCCGCTTGATTATGTGATGATGGTCAGTGATCCAGCAACGCTGAGTGGTGGAGGGTTTGAATATTTTGTGGGAACCAAAATGGAAGCGGAGGAGCTTTCGAAACAAGGGAAAACGCCGCCTCGTGATCGGGTGAAAGCACCAAAATTTCCGGGACCAGGCTATGCGGTGGCACTGCATGGGAACATGGTCGTGCATCGCGGTGCTCCGCTGACAAAGCCGGGAGAACGCATCACCATGGTCAATGCCTACGTCAGCATGGACTGTCTGGTCGATGACCAAAGCCGCAGCAGGGATTTGATCGGAATTGATGACCCTGCGGCCCTCTATGCTGAATGGGCAAAGCATGCTTCCTGGAGAACCCAGAATCGGCTCCAGCAGATCATCGATTCCATGGCTTTTGACCAGGAACCGGATCAGGTTCTGGATCAACTCGAATTTGCCGCGAACGATCTCCTCAAGACGATTAATGATATGAAAGCCGGTCCCCGAGAAGCTCAGCATTATGAGCAGTGATCCTCAAGAGAACCATGAGGATATCATTCATTTTCAAAAAATAATTCTCTTTGAATCCTCAAAAGATTGATTCTCTGGTGAATCACCTGGCACAGGCCAGGCTGGGAGGCGGGCCGACAATGCTTCCTCCCAAAACACTTGATGTTCCGGGCTTGAATGAGGCGTATCAGGCTCAGCAAAAATTGCATGAGTATTTGAGCCCAAGGGGTTTCGGGCCTTTGGTCGGATACAAAATCGGCTGCACGACCAAGGTCATGCAGGAATTCCTTTCCATCGACCACCCCTGCTCAGGAGAAATTTTCGAGTCCACCGTCTTCGAGGAAAAGGCAGAGTTGAATTTAAGCGATTTTCATCGAATCGGGGTGGAGTGTGAAATCGCCGCCAGGCTTTCCAGGGATCTCCCGGAAACAGGGACTCCCTATGACCGTGGGAACGTTGCCGGTGCTGTCGGTGCCTTGATGGCTGGCATCGAATTGGTTGACGACCGGTATGATGACTATTCCGCATTTCCGACTTCGATTCTGGTTGCAGATGATTTTTTCAATTCGGGCGTGGTACTTTCAAAAGAAAAAACGTCGTGGAAATCCCTGGATCTTTTGAAAATTGAAGGAGTGATGCGGATTGATGATGTGGAAGTTGGCCGGGGATCCGGAGCGGATATTCTGGGACATCCGATGGAAGCCCTGGCCTGGCTGGCGAATCACTGCATCTCTCTGGGAGCCCCTCTGAAGAAAGGAAAGTTCATCATGCTCGGAAGTGTGGTGAAAACGGTATTCATTGAACAACCGGCTACAGTCAGTATCCGCTTCGATGAACTCGGTGAAGCTTCGGTCCGGTTTCTTTGAATTTTCAGCGGTTGTTTAAATGCTTGCCTTGGCAGCAGCCAGACAAGCGACGGGCACCAGATGGGGACTGCAGGAAACATAGTCGATACCAATCCGGTGGAAGAACTTGATCGATCGTGGATCTCCGCCATGATCTCCGCAGATTCCATATTCCATTTTCTTCTGCACCTTGCGTGACTGTTCGAGTGCCATGCGGATCAGGTTTCCGACTCCCTGCTGATCGAGGTGGATGAAGGGATCAAAGGCTAGGATCTGGCGTTCGATGTAATCCGGAAGAAATTTTCCGCTGTCCTCTCTTGAAAATCCAAAAGTCAATTGGGTCAGATCGTGGGTGTCGAAACTCATGAACTGGACCTGAGGAGCAACTGTCCGGGATTGGACACAGGCCCGCGGAACCTCCATCATGGTGCCCAGTTTGTATTGGATGTTTTGACCAAGCCTGAGGAATGTCTGTTTTGCGGTCTGTTCCAGGTTTTGCAAGATCACTTCGAGTTCCCCCGAACTGGTCACCAGCGGGACCATGATTTCCGGTTTCACAATGGTTCCATTTCGTTGAGACTGGATCGCAGCGGTCAAGATGGAATCCATCTGCATTGTGCTGATTTCGGGATAAATGATGGAAAGTCTGGATCCCCGAAAGCCCAGCATCGGGTTTTTCTCATGCAGAGCCCCGACCTGTTTCATCAGGGATTCGGTTTCCCGTCCAAGCCGCCTGGCCAGTTTTTCAATTTCTGATTTTGCTTGGGGAAGGAATTCGCTCAGTGGTGGGTCAAGCAAACGGAGGGTGACCGGCAGGCCGTCCATCACTTTGAAAAGCTGTTTCAGTTCCCGTACCTGGAACGCTGAAAGCTGATTCAGCTTTTCCTGTTTTTCTTCAGGGCTTTGAGCAAAGATCATTTCACGGAACACGTCGATGCTTTCCGGGTGGAAAAAAACATGTTCCGTTCGGCAGAGGCCGATCCCTTCGGCTCCGAACCGGAGTGCTGTTAGGGCTTCCTTCGAGGTTTCTGCATTGGCCCGGATCTTGAGACGCCGGTATTTGTCAGCCCAGCTCAACAGAGTCAGATAATCCTGATCCTCATGGGCATCGATGGTGGGCACCCGTCCTTCCATCACTTCCCCGCTGCTGCCGTCGAGGGTCAGGAGCCTTCCTTTACGGATCACGCTGCCGTCTTCCAGGATCAGCCTTTGTTTCTTTTCATCAACTGATAAACCCTTGCAGCCGACAATACAGGTGCGTCCCATTCCGCGGGCAAGCAAAGCGGCATGTGAAGTCATACCCCCGCTGGTTGTGAGGATTCCCAAGGCGGCCTGCATTCCATGAATATCCTCAGGGGTGGTTTCAACCCGGACCAGAATCACCTGATCCCCTTGGTCTTTTGCTTTTTGTGCCTCCTCGGAGGTGAAAACGATTTTCCCGGTGACTGCACCCGGGCTTGCAGGCAAGCCAAGGGCGAGCACATTTTTTTCTGCTTGAGGATCGATCATTGGGTGCATGAAGAACCTCGCCATCTCCGGGTCCATCCGGCGCAGGGCTTCCTTTTCTGAAATCAGGCCCTCGTTGACGAGGTCCACCGCAATTTTGACAGCGGCCTTGGCGGTTCTTTTTCCGGAACGTGTCTGCAAAAGATAGAGGCGGTTTTCCTGGATGGTGAATTCCAGATCCTGCATGTCCCGGTAATGCTCCTCCAGGGTTTTCTGCAGTTGAAAAAGCTGGTTGTAAAGGATCGGGGATTCCTCCTTGAATTCGTTCAGGCTTCGAGGGGTTCTTCTACCGGAAGCAATGTCTTCACCCTCAGCATTCATCAGGTACTCACCAAAAAACTCTTTTTCACCGGTTGAAGGGTTTCGTGTGAAGGCAATCCCGCTTCCTGAATTTTGCCCCATGTTGCCGAAGACCATGGCCTGGATGATGACTGCGGTGCCAATACTGTCAGGGATGTCATTCAGTCGGCGGTAGGTTTGGGCACGGGGGTTGTTCCATGAGGAAAAGACGGCACCAATCGCGTTTTCAAGCTGGGTCCATGGATTGTCAGGAGGCAAATGGATCTTTTTGAAAAGTCCGATGATTTCTTTGAGTTCCCCGACATCCAAATCGGCATGCTCTTCAAGCCCATGCTGCTGACGATAGTCTTTGAGGATTTGCGTGTAGGGATGTATCCCTTTGCCGCCGACTACGGCCCCATACAGTTGCAGGAAGCGGCGGTAGGTGTCATAGGCAAATCGTGGGTTGGCGGTCAGCTTCGCCAGTCCTTCGACGATTTCATCGTTGATGCCGAGGTTGAGCAGGGTATCCATCATCCCGGGCATGGAAACCGAAGCTCCGGAACGAACTGAAACGAGCAAAGGATTGACCGGATTGCCGAATTCGGCCCCCTGACGGATTTCCATCTTAAGCAGCGCCGCCTTCACTTCTTCCATGGTCCCCTCGGGAATGCGCTGCCTGAGACGTTGGTACTCGAGGTGGGTCTGGGTGGTGATGATGAAACCAAAAGGCACCGGCATGCCAAGTGAGGTCATTTCGCAGAGATTGGCTCCTTTGTTGCCGAGCAGATCCCTGCGTTTGAGACTACCTTCAGAAAAAAGCCAAACCGGTTTTCGCATACATGCTCCAGAGTGCCCAGAGAAGGGCTTCATCAAGGGGGGATATGAGTCATCCCCTTTAGGCTCATGCTATCCGAAATCTATGGTCACTCTATTCGTAAACTTACTAGAAGCCTTATATTTCAAGGAGTTAACGGAAGTTGGTGGAATTGCCCCAGATCAGGCAAACCGCTGCGGTCCAACTGAAAGAACTCCCGCCCAGGCCGGATTCTCCAAGGGGATGATAATATTCATAAAACCCCAGTTTCGAGATTAGTTCCAGGGTCTGCATACGAATCTTTCGGCTGAGATCATCAAAGCCATAGTCACTCAGGCCTTCGCAGATCATCCAGTTGATATGGGGCCAGACCGGGCCTCTCCAGTAGCGCTCTGGCTCGTAACTCGGCTCATCTGGTGCCGTCGAGGGAACCAGAAGAAACTTCTGATCCATCCAGTTTTCCAGGGTCGAAACCATCTTCGAAACCTGTTCATTCCCGGCAAGTCCAGCAAAAAGCGGAAGGAAACACGCCGATGTCGGAACCCGGATCAATTCCCCGGTAAATTCATCCCTGTTGTAAAAATGTTCATGCTGTGGATCCCATAGTTTCGTAAACGCGTTTTGGGTGAGTTCAATCCGGGCTTCCAGTTCCTGACATTCGGAACGCATTCCGAATTGATCCAGCATTGCCTTCAAGTCCAAGTTTGCTCGCTGCAGGATGGAATTCAGCCCGACATCAATCACCCGAAAAGGAAAGTCCTGACTGATGGCTCTTGAGTCATAATCTTTGTCACGAAGTATTTCCACGAGATAGAGGTAACGGTCATATTCTTTTTGCAGGGGACGTTGATGTGCATCAATGAGACTGGTGTCCTGCCTCACGTAAGAAGCATTTTGTGTGGACGGAACTCGGGCAAGGGGTTCATCCCATGCTGGACTGTTGTCCATCCCGCTTTCCCAGGGATGAAGGACGCGAACCAGACCGGTATTTTCAGGGTCTCTTGCCGACCAGAACCAGCGATGCCAGTTCAGAATTTTTTCACAGATCAGTTTTACTTCGCCTTTTTCGGTTGAGGTCTGTTTTCCAGCTTCCCAGAGTTTACGGACACAGGTGGCCAACACCGGGGGCTGACTGATCCCGGAGGTGGGAGGGTGTTCTACCCCATGAGGGAAGCATGCTTCGGACACATTCCAAACATCAGCATTGGGGAAATAATCAGGGCTATCCTGATGGAAAACGATATGGGGCAGCATGCCGTTCGACCACTGTCCTTTGAGCAGCATCCGGATCTCTTTCCATGCCCGGGCCTCATCAAAACTTTGCCAGCCCAAAGCACAGATTGCAGAATCCCAGTTCCACTGGTAGGGATAAAGCCGTTCCGTTGGAACCGTGTAACCTCCGCGGTCATTCTGCCTGAGGATGTTACGGGCTTGTTCCATCAAGGTTTGGGAATCGAATTGATGTTGTGCTTTCATAGATGAAATGGAAGATAAATTTTTTAGCCTTTCACGGCTCCGGCAGAAAGTCCGGAAACAAGGTATTTTTCAAACCAGAAAAAAAGAACCATGACAGGCACAGTGACCATGACCGCTCCTGCCATCAGGTATTGACGGGGTACTTCTGAACTGTTGAGTGAGACCATTCCCCGGGAGAGGGTAAAGATCTCCGGATCATCCAGGAACATGAAGGCAAAGAGAAACTCGTTCCAGGCGATCATGAACACGTATAAAGCGACCGAAGCGATGGCCGGAAGACTCAGCGGGAGTGTGATTCTCCAGATGACTCCTAAACGGCTGCATCCGTCGATCCTTCCTGCTTCCTCCAGTTCTGCAGGAAGAGTGCTGAAAAATCCCTTCAACATGTAGAGGGCAACCGGCAAAGTCGTTGCGGGATACACGATGAAGAGCCCTAGAAGGCTATTGCGTAGTTGCAGTTGACTGAAAATACTATAAAGGGGAATGACCAGTACGATGGCGGGAAACATGTAAATGATCAGGATGCTCCTGGAAAGCCAGACCCTTCCGGGAAACCGAAGTCGGGTGACGGAATAGGCTCCTAAAATAGAAAGACTGAGGGTGATTCCGACGGTTCCCACCGAAACCACCGTGCTGATCCAGATGTATCGCTGAAACTGAAAAGTCGTCCAGACTTCCTGGTAGGATTTGATGAGACCTCCCATACCCGATTCAAAACTGATGCTCAAATCGGTGGGATTGGTGAGCAGCGCCATCTGGGATTTCAGGCTGGTGATCACCATGTAGATAAACGGAAAAGCGACAATGATGATGAAGAAAAGCAACCCCATTCCCTGAAAAATCCGGATCGTTAATCTCTCGATTTCATCCCGGTCCAAACCTTCCAATTTTATTCCTGCCAGGACCTTACGGGTTGACCATACCGTAATCAGGATCACCCAGAGTGTTCCCAACCCAGCAGCAAGTGCCTGTTTTTCTAGGTTGATGTTCCAGGGAGAAAAATCATTCAAGAAAAGGAACAGTATTGATCCGAGGCCAATCGAGATGAAGAAAGACTTTGCTTCGCCCAGGCTTTTGATTTCACTGAAAACTCCGGTCAGCATCCCTGAGATGAACGCTCCCTGGAGCGGGATCAAGATCGGTTCGATTCCTGCGAAAAGCAGCAGAATTCCCCAGATCACGGTGAAGATGCACGCTGAGACACCGCCAATCAGTGCTGCAGCCAAAGCTCTGCGCCATTCAGGCATTCGATTCCTCCTCGCCCTGGGGAAGAAACCGGAAATACAAAATCATAAACAGAGACAGCAGAGCAAAGATAATCACTGCCACTGCAGAACCCGCCCCCAGGTCAGCCAGTGCAAAGCCCTGTTCATAAACATCGACGGTCAGTGTTCTTGTCCCCGCATTGCCTCCGGTGAGCAGGAAGATGTCGTCAAATTTATTGAACGTCCATATGAATCGGAGCAGAAACATCACCGATAGGATCCCGGTAATCTGGGGTAAAGTAATAAATCGAAACTGTTGCATGGGCGATGCTCCATCCATTTTGGCTGCCTCGTAAAGTTCATTCGGGATCGATTGCAAACGCGCCAGGATAAAAAGAAAGGCGAGCGGGAAATAACGCCAGGATTCAAAGGCGATCACAGTCGAAAGGGCTAATGGGAACTGTACTTCGAAACCGAATAGATTCAACATTACCGAACGCTGGCCAAAGAGGTTGAGGGGTTCTGAGAGAAACCCTGTTTTCACGAGCATGGTATTGAGGGTTCCTGAAAAAGGATCAAGCAGCAAAACCCAGGTGAATGCCACTGCAATGACTGGTGATACATAAGGAAAGAGAAAAAGCCCCCTGAGAAAACCCCGTCCTGCAAAATGCTGGTTCAGTAACTGAGCCGCAAAAAGACCGAGGAACAAAGACCCTAAAGTCCCCAGCAGGGTATAGAGAAAAGTGGTTTTGAGAACAAAGAAAAACTCGGGATTGGTGAAAATTTTAATGTAGTTTTTCAAGGTGAATTGAAAACTGGTCAGGATGTTTTCGGCTTCTCCTGAAATTTCGATATTGCTTTGTTTGAAAGTCTTTTTCGAAGTTGTGAAAGTATCATCGGTGATGAATACATTTTGAATTTTTTCACGGTATCCTGCTGGCCAATGGTCAAATTCACATCGAAGTTCGTTGTTCGAGAAAACACATCTTGAGTCGAGTTCCTGAACCAGCATTCCAGCAGGAAGTTTCTGGCGAGAAAGGATGTTGTTAACAGGAAGTTTTTGGCTGCTGTTCCGAAGACTGTAGCGAATCACTAGAGGATCTCCATGGTTTTTGGGCCATTGACGGAGTTGAAGTTTGACGATCGGTTTCGGAGGTCTGAGGTCTGAAAGTTCAACCGCTTTGAAGCTGATCCAGAAATTGGCTAAAACCGGCAACAGGACTATGGAAAGAACGACTGCCAGGGCAGGTAAAAGGAGGGCGTAAGCTAGGCCAGCCTCTTTTCTGGCCAGAGGAGAACGAGGCATCATTCAGATAAAAAAGACGGGCATCTGCAGTGATGCCCGTCGTGCCATACTAGATGCGATTCAGGTCGGATTTGATGATCCGAACGGTTTCATCAAGAGAGCGGGTACCGTCTATGTATTCACGAACCCGTCGGTTGAAGACCTGGCTGTTGATAATCTTAGAAGCCAGGGACAATTGCCCTTCCCGGACACCCCACCGACTGGCGGTTTCCAGACCGGCAACAATGTTATTGATGACGTCTGAAGGGTATAGCTCGGTAAGAGGTGCCTTACGATCCACACCGACCGAAAGTTTTGCCCATCCCTTGACGAATTTTTCTGCGTCATTCCGAGTGCCTTTCCTGACTGGAAATTTTCCTTCCGGAGCAATCGCCAGGGTATTCATATACCCTTCATCCATGCAGAACTTCACAAATTCCATGGCGTTGTCTGTGTCTGCATCGGAAGTGATGCCGAAATAGCGGATATCTCCCCAGGCTGCTCCATCAGGGTTGCTTGGTCCTGAAAAGCGTGTGATGAAGTCGGTTTTTGAAGCCAACTCACGGCTTTTCGGATCGCTGTTGATGGTGGGCGGAGCAGAGTCCCTCAAGCCTGCTAATTCATCCATGATGAAAGGAGACCAGATGATCATGGCTGCTTGACCTGCAAAATAAAGTGCTCGAGATTGCTGCCAGTAGAGTTCTCCTGGAGGACTTGCTTTGGCTATGGTCTTGTAAAACTCCAGAGATTCTGAAAGTTTCTGATCGTCGATTTGAATTTTTCCTTCCTTGTTGACCGGGTTAACGCCGTTTGCAAGAAGGACATGTTCCAAAACCTGGCTCATGAAGTTTTCATCGACCTTGGTTGCTGCTACGAACCCGTACATGTTGGGAGGGTTATGCAGTTTTTCGATGGCGGTGACGATGTTTTTATAGCTCGTTGGAGGCTGAAGCCCGTGAGCTAAAAAAAGATCTTTTCGATAGACCACCATCTGAGTCCATCCATCGACGGGAACTGCGGCATAACCCCCGCCAAAACCTGCCATTTTCAAGGCACCGTATCCGAAGGTTTTTTTCCCAAGTTCGTAAACCACATCGGTCGCCGATTCACTATCCAGTATTCCTGCCTCCGCCCATGGAAGGACATACTGCAGGGTATGGTAAATCACATCAGGCAGATCGCCTGCAGCATAGGCGGCAGTCGCCCTGGTGCCGAGTTCCTTTTCATCAACCGGGATTACCTCGACACTGACTCCGGTTTTAGATTGAAATGCTTCTGCCATGGCTTTTTGCTTGGCCATTCGGGCAGGTTGGTTTTCTGTCGTCCAAAACCTCAAATCTGCGGCCATTGCCGAAGATGCGAATAAGCTGAGTACGACTGAAATAGAAATGATTGATTTTAGGATTTTCATAACTAACTCCAGTTATTTTATTGATCAAATAGGGAAATAAATTGACGAAATATTTTTCTAATTCATAGGCAATTCTCCATATTTTTGTTTTGAATTGATGAAGGTGGTCCTTCACTTCCTCTCAGTTTCAAGATTGCCGATGCCAGTTTGGAAATGACCGGCAGATCCGGGCTCTTGAGTCTTCTCATCAGGAGGTTAACCATCTCTTTACCGGATTCCTCAATGGAAAACGTCAGGGTGGTCAGTGGAGGATCGATGTAAGCTCCGAGGGCGATGCCGTCGTAACCGATCACCGAAAGCTCTTCGGGGATATTAAATCCAAGTTCCCTGGCAGCTTTCATCACCCCAAGGGCCGTAGCATCATTGGCACAGAGAATCGCCGTCGGAGGGCGGGTTTGTTTGAGTAGATTTTGGGCAGCGATTTCTCCTCCTTGACCGGTGAGGTCTCCCGGTTGCTCCAGGCTTGGGACTTTTTCAAGGCAGGATTCCTCCAACATAGTTCGGAAGCCTTTCAATCGAAGCTGGGCGCTGAAGAATTCTTTCCCTCCCCCGACAAAACCGATTCGTTGGTGACCCAGTTTGATCAAATGCGACGTTGCATCCCTGAAGGCCTTTTCTCCGTCAATGTCGAACCAGTCATGCTCTGCCATGCGGGCAGTTCGTCCGTGAGTGACAAAGGGGAATCCTTCATTGAGCAGATAATTGACCCGTGGATCTTTTTCATTTGTCCGGAAAATGATGAAACCATCGACCTTTCGACTCTGAACCAGTCTGCGATAGGGCTCTACCTCGGATTCTTCGGAATTTGCGGAGTGGACCAGAAGGTCGTAACCGTGAAGATGAAGGGCAGCGGAAACGGAATGGATGAATTCACTGATAAAAGTATTGACCGGCTGGGATGGCATCGGCGGAAGGACCAGCCCGATGGTTTCCGTCAGCCCCATCGCCAGTCTGCGAGCCTGGGTGGTCGGGACATAACCGCGCTTTGTGGCCGCTTCCATCACCCGCTTTCGGGTCTTCTTGGAAATGTCCTCGTAACCGTTGAGGGCCCTTGAGACAGTGCCCTTGGTCAACCCCAGTTCCGCTGCCAGGTCGCTGATCCGAACTTCCCCGGACTTGACCCATTCCTCCTCTGGACCTGCTTTCACATCATTCATTAAACCCTTCTTCCCAAAGCTTCGAAACCGGTTTCGAGAAAGGATGAAATGATTCCTTGTGTGTCTAATTCTTGAATCATTTCGAAACCGGTTTCGGTATTGTTGTGGTTTAATTGAATGGAAGTCAAGTTTTTTAGATGGAATGGAGTTATGGGGTGACTTGGAGCACGAGGAAGTCCTTCAGGCAGGAACTTAGGAAGGTTTCAGAAGGAGTAGGCGGTTTCCAGGAAAATCCTGTCATTCCGGCTTATCTGCTTCGCGAAGGCCAGGGAGGTGGAGGAAGAATATTCAGAATCACGGCCTTTTTGGTAGACCAGCCATCCTCCTCCGACACTGAAGGCATCGAACCAGTCATAGTCGAGGCTGATTCTGGCCGTAGTCCCCTTGTTCCAGGATTCGCCCAGGATCAGGGCAAAGCTGTTCAGATGGAGGGTCTGGTTCCAGAAATCCTGGCGGTAGTTGAAGGCCGATTGGACAACATGCTCATCGGCATTGTTGGGAGGGTTTTCCAGGATGGAGTCAAAATCCGGGTAGCTTCGGCGTGAGATTTCGAAGCCAAGAGATGCATCGCTGATTCCAGCATATTCGATGCCGAACATAAGATCCTGCCTCTCGTATTCTTGATCGGTTCCATAAAAACGAAAGCCACTGACCTGTGCGGCTTCGGCTTTCCAGAGCCAGCTTCCGCTAACCAGGCTGATTCCGGTACCGTTCAGTTTCAGGCGATCGTGAACCCTGGATTTTGTTTCAAGTCCAGATCCTAAAGGAGGAGGATTGAATTCAAACACCACACGGGGCTGATCATTGTAGAAATCGGCATGGTAGAGCATCCAGTCCCAGCCTGAAAAATTTCCCTGGAAGGACACTCCGTATTCGGCATTTTCTGTTCCCGACTCAGGAATTTCTTCTTTAGGCAGGATGTTGTTTTCGGCGCTGAAATTGTCCGGAATGGAGTAAAAATAATATTCACTGCCGTAGTCAGGGTTCTTACCGAATCGGATATCGGGGATGGCAACCGCACTGAGGTTCCAGTTGCCCGCGTAAAAATCGACTTTCAGTGCATTCAGGGGGAGCCTTGCATCTTCTACATCGATCAGTCCGGGGACACGGTTGTCACGGGGATTGAGGACATCGACGACACTCAGGGAATCCGCTGTGCCCCAGATCATGATCTGACGCCCCAGTTTGAGGTCCATGAATGAAAGCGGTGAAATTTGGAAATAGGCTTCACGCAGTTCATTCTCCATCAGGCTTTGACGGTATTGGTCATAGGCCTCGCGATTTTTTCCCGGAAGGGCATCATACTCATCCTTATCCAATGTATCCGGAAGAAGATCCCCAATGACTTTTCCCTCGATGAAGATCCTTGCATTCTGGAAAACCCTGTGATCCCATTTCAACTGCAAAAAACCCCGCTGTTTACGAATTCCACGCCAGTCCGGGTTCTGCTACAGTTTCCGTTTGTTCCATCTCTGGTTCTTCCTCATCGAATCCGGATAGCAGGTCTGCCTCCTCGGGAGTTGGATCTGATTCAGATTCATCAAAACCGGAGAGTGCTTCTTCGATTTCGTCGGTTTGGGTCTGGGCCTGTAGGATGGGGAGTGAATGGAAAGGGATCCAAAATTTCGGAATGTGGAAATTGTGGAAGAGAAAGAATAAGGATAAAACCGTCAGGATTTTTTTTAGATGCATGTGCTTGCTATATGCCTGTCAATGATATCGCAAATGAGTCAGTGCTTCCTGTGCATCCAGTCGGGTTCCCAGAACATATCCTTTTCGGAGTGCTTCAGAATCTGAGACTTTTGCTCTTTATCCAGGTCATCGCGTTTGTCCAGGGCTTCCTGGATACAGATCCGGCAATCGATTTCCCGAGTGCTTGAGGCATTGACCCAACTGCAGGCTTCTTCGGATTCTTTGCAGAATTGGAATTTTCCCCGGTGGTCCAAGGCATAAAACTGCGCGAGCAGTTTGACCAGTTTGTTTTCCATGCTTACCTCCTTTAAATTGGGCTTCTCCAAAATCAGTTTTTTGTGAAGCAATTAAGTTCCAACAACGGTTCCATCCATTGACCTGCTTGGGGGTTGGTGAGGAAATCCTGGAAGTTCCAAGATCGGATCCGGGTGGCCAGGAAGACGGTATCCGTCTTGTTTGACGCACCATGCAGCTTGAGAGTTGTTGAGGGATTGAAAACATGGATTGGTCCGACTTCTCATCCAAAATTCCAAAACCGCCATCAATCTCTCTCTTCCTGGAGCAAGGTGGGCGATTTTGCTCTAAAAAGCCGGAAAAACAATACATTTCATTTTAATTGAGAATTCGTCTTATTTCTATTGAAATCCAAAAGCCAGAATCCTGATTTCAGGCCCCCTTTTCCAGACGCCGGATGCTGAAGAGTTCTTCATTCACGGAATCCTGGTTGAATCGGGTATTTTTCGTGCGGATCACCGTGCGGTGGAGGGTTTTTTTCCCGGACTTGGTGGTCATCTGCATCTCAGTCGCAACCCAGACTCCCTCGATCTGTTCCAGCTTTTTGACATCCATGTACTTCAGTCTTTTTTTCTTGTGAACCCAACGCACTCCACGGACCACGACATAATTGTCCTGCCGGACGAAGAGTACCGACTGGGTGTATCCGGATTCTTCGATTTCCGCTTTTGACTTGGGGACGGCCTTGATTTGCCAGACAGGCTTGCCCCGGACTTCGGTTTCTTTCATCAGGGTGTATTCGTACTCGTCCAGATCGGGCGAGGTCATGTCGGAGTAATTGAAATCCGAACCCATGAAACTTCCGCTCTTATCCCCGGAAGCAATACGTTTGGTTTTGCGCAACGCCGGCAGGTAGAGCCATTGATCATCGTCTTTTCCGGAAGCATCGTAATCAAAGGTCAGAAAACCGGTGTTTTTAACATCCGCCGGAGAGAGGAAAAACATCAGGCTCAAACTGTCATCGCCTTTTTCCATGCCGAAGGACTGGATGTTTCTCACCCGTTTTCTGCCTTTTTTATCGATCAGGATCATTTCCATTTCGGAAGTCGAACGGTCCCCGGTCTCCCGCTCATTGACACGGTCCATGATTTCACGGCCGGTGAGCGCCAGTGCTGTTTTGGGGGACCAGTCGAACAGTATCATGCTGGTAGCGATGACCGTCAGCAGCAGGGGGTTGAGTTTCATTTTGAAAGGATACATATGCGTCTCCATCAGTAAAAAGGTTCAGGTGCTCTCGCGTTTAGATTCATGATTGCGGTAGATCAGGGTCATCATCGCAGGAGCGAGCAGGATGTCGCCCAGCAGGGCAACAATGATCGTCAATCCGGTGATCAAGCCGAAGGAAATCAGGTTGTTCATTGTGGAGATGGTGAAAATGAAAAATCCACTGGAAAGCACGATGGTGGTGAGCAGCAATGCCCTGCCGGTGGAGGTCAGGGTCTTCTCCACTGCCAACCTCACATCTCCATGGATCAGGTGATAACGCCGGAAGTTATGCATGAAATGAACGGTATCATCAACAGCCAGGCCGATTGCGATGCTGCCCACCAGAATCGACATCGCGTCCAAAGGCAGTCCCAGCATTCCCATCACCCCCAGCCCCACCAAAATCGGCAGAAAATTCGGGATCATGCTCCAAAGCCCTAATTTCAGACTCGCCAAAAGCACAATCATCAGCAGGGTGATCACGAAACCTGCAATCAGATAACTGATCATCATCCCCTCCATCACAAAGGTGATGGTTTTCACCATCATGGGAATCAAACCTGTCAGGGTGAAGGATATTTCCCCTCCAAAAAGTTGATCGACTTTAGGCTCTAATTGTTCGAGCAATCCAACGAACTGGTTGGCATCGACCCAGGTTGACTTGAGGGTGATCCGGGATTGGGAAAAGGGAGTGTCCACCAGGTTCTCCAGGTCGTCGGTCCCACCGTTTTCAAACAGCAGTAATTCCTGTGCAATGAGTTCCCTGTCCTGGGGGACCCGGTAGTATTCTTCCTGATCCTCGTTCAAAACCTGGTTGATCTCCTTGACGGTATCGACGATGGAACTGGATTTTCCGATCAGGATATCTTTGTAGGTTTGGGATTCTGCAAATTGGTTGAACTCCTCCAGACGGTTCATGAACTCAGGGTCTTTGACGGCATTTTCGCCTTCTCTTCGAACCACCAATTCCAGATTTGCGCTGCCCTTCATGTGATCATTGATCGCCTGGTTGGCGCTTCTCAAGGAATGTCCATCGGGAAGCCATTTTATCGGATCGTGGGAAAACCGGAGTTGTGCTGCACCGATTGAAGAAATCAGGGCAATCCCGAGGCTTACTGCGATCACGAACCATGGGCGGCTGACGGCAAAATCTCCGCAACTTTTCAGGATCCTGTCCGCAGGATTTTTCTGGTTTGGGATCTTCTTTTTTGAGTCAAAGGAAAAAGGAATCAAAGCCAACAAAGCGGGAAGCAGGATCAGGGTAAAACTGACACATATCAACACCCCCGCGGCTCCAAAAATACCCAGGTCCGAAACCGGTGCGACTTTTACCGGGGAAAAGGAAAGTAATCCTCCCGCGGTGGTGAGACTGGTGATGAGGATGGCCAAACCGGAATGCCCCAAAGCATAGCCTATCGCCTCCCGCTTATTTCCCTGATCCCTGAGATGACGGTAAAATATGACGAGAAGGTGTACCGAATAACCCACTCCCACCGCCAGGAGGAAGGAGGGCAGGATTTGGGAAATGATGGTCAACTTGGTACCGGTCATGGAAAACAAACCGATGGTGCTGAACAAAGAGAGAACAACCGTCAACAGGGGTAAGATCACTCCGGAGATCCTCCGAAACAACAGGGACAGTAATAATGCAATCATCAGGATGGAGGAAATGACAAATTTTGGCATTTCTTCGAACATCTTCTGTTTCAGATCACTGACCATCACCGGGGACCCCCCGAGATCTATCGGGAAATCCAAGGTCCTGTGATTTGCGGCTACCTGTTTGATGGCGCCCACGAATTCGGTGTTCTGCTCATCGCTCAAACGCTGCAGGGGTTCTTCAGGCACTTCTGAATCCGATGTTCCGGACGGTTGTTCTTCCTCCTCAAAACCCCCTTCAAGCATTGCATCCAGTGCTTCTTCCTGGATGCTTTCCGCAAAGGCATTGGAACGGATCATCACCGCAGTGTAGAGCCCGTCTTCTGAGACCAGAAAGTTCCGGTAAAATTTATTGTCCAGCACCCGTTTCCGGAGTTGAGCGATTTCTTCCTCCGTTTCAGGCCAATCTTCCATCAACTCTTCGATGATCAGTTCGCCCTCCTCTCCTCGCATGGAAGTGACATTGACCAGACTTCGGACTTCGTCCAGGTGCGGAACGGTCTCTTCAAGTTCCTGATGGAATGCCTTCAGTTTTTCCAAGAAGGTGATTTCGAAAACATCTTTGGGATGGATCAATGCCAGCACGATTTCGTCGCGGCCGAATTGTTCCCGAAAAGCGTCATACTCCAACAGGGTGGGATCATCTTTTTCAAAAAAAGATTCGGTTGAAGTATCAAACTGGATTGAGGGGAGTTGGGAAGCCAGGAATACGACGATCAAGAGCATCATCAGGATCACACGCTTCGGATGGTCATGAATCCAGTAACCTGAATTCTCAAAGGCAGCCTCCGTTCTTCTGATCGCTTCTTTGATCATTGAAAACCTATTTTTGAAATGAATGAATGGTGTTGATCAACAGATCCCGCGCCGGTTCGATGGCGATTTCAGGATCCAGACGGTAATGCAGGAGCAGCCCCAGCATGGAGCCCAGAATCAGGGTCGGCAAACCCGAATCATCGGTCCCGTATCGGTCTGAATTGAACACTTTAGAGCAAAAGTTGGATTTTTCGTGTTTAGCCTCCTCGTTCGAATTTATTTAAACAATATTAAATATTCTTCATTTTTTTGTCAGGTCCCTGAGCATGGCTCCTATCCGCTCCATCGGCAGCGGAAAGACAATGGTATTGCTTTTGTCCGAGGCGATTTCCGTCAACGTCTGCAGATAACGCAATTGAATCGCTTCGGGTTGTTTGGCTAGGGTTTCGGCGGATTCGAGCAATTTTGACGCTGCCTGCAGTTCTCCTTCGGCATGGATGACCTTGGCTCGTCTTTCACGTTCGGCCTCCGCCTGCTTGGCAATGGCACGCACCATACTATCGTTGAGGTCGACCTGTTTCATTTCCACGTGGGTGACTTTGATCCCCCACCCGTCGGTCTGGTTATCCAGGATGGTCTGGATGTTGGTGCTCAGTTTTTCTCGTTCCGCAAGCATGTCGTCGAGTTCATGCTGCCCGAGCACCGAGCGCAGCGTGGTTTGTGCGAGCTGGCTGGTGGCTTCATAGTAATCCTCAACCTGGATGATCGCCCGTTCCGGGTCCACCACCCGGAAGTAGATCACCGCGTTGACTTTGACCGAGACATTGTCCCTGGAAATGACATCCTGGGTGGGTACGTCCAGCACCATGGTGCGAAGATCGACCCGAAGCATCTGCTGCAGCCCTGGGATGACGATGATCAACCCGGGACCCTTGACGCCCCAGAAGCGTCCGAGCATGAAAATCACTCCGCGCTCGTATTCACGGAGAATTTTGATCATTGAAACCAACAGCAGGACGATGATGATCATTGGGATGATCACAGAAAGAGAATCGAAAATCATGGTTCCTCGTTTTTGATTGAAATGGGGTTAACATTCAGGATTAGTCCCTGAACCGAAACAATCCTGACTTTCTGGTTCCGGGTGAGAGGGACCGGGCTGGAAGCTTTCCAGATTTCTCCAAAAACCCGAATCTGCCCGGTTCCTTCAAAATCCTCTAGCACCGTTCCTTCCGCTCCGATGAGATGTTCGCTGCCGCTGACCACAGGACGTTTCCTGGACTGGAAAAGAGCGCCCAGGACAAAGGCGAAAAAGCCCAGATTCATCAGGGTCAAAATACCATCAATGCCATTCCGAGCACGATCAACGCCAATCCGGCATAACTCACCGGGAGCACCTGAAACGCATAAAGTGCGAGCAGCAGTGAAATGGCGCCGGCGATGCCTGGAATCAGCGTGCCGGGGTTCGCAAATTCGAAGATCAACCCGTAGATTCCGATCAGCATCAGAAAATAAGCCACATTCGGATTGGTCAGGATGCCCAGCAATTCGGTACGCCAGTCGGCCTCATAATGCTCTATGCCCAAGCCGGCTGTGTTCAGGGTTCGTTTTTGTTCTGCGACCATGATTTCCCGTCCGTCGAGTTTCTGGAGCAGTTCCGGCAACTGACCGGCCATCAGGTCGATCACTCCCTGTTCCAGGGCTTCCTTGGCGGAAAGGCTGGATCCTTCGTGTACCGCCTGTTCCGCCCATTCGGCGTTCCTTCCCCGCAGTTGCGCCAGGCTGCGGATATAGGCTGCTGCGTCCTGAATCAGCTTGCGTTCCATCGCGGATGCGGGTTTTGCAGGCGAGGTTTTGGAATCATCAACATCTTCCGGTTCTGGTCTGGACGGGGTCGGAAGCGGCAGTCCTCCCAGTTGAACCGGGGTGGCGGCACCAAGATTGGTCCCCGGGGACATGGCCGCGATGTGACAGGCATAAAGAATGTAAGTCCCTGCACTGGCCGCCCGTGCACCACTCGGTCCAACAAATCCGACCACAGGCAGGGGGGAGGTCAGGATTTCCTGGATGATGTCGCGCATCGCTGAATCCAGTCCACCGGGTGTATCGAGCTGTAAAATCACGATCTCAGCACCCCTTAGAGAGGCGCGTTCCAGCCCGCGGGAAACATAATCCAGGGTTGCAGGTCCGATTGCCCCGCGAACATTCAAAACCATGGCGTTGGAAGCATCAACCGGCGAAGGAATTGCCAGCCAAAGCGCAAAAAAGATTTGAAAGACCAGAATCCGGTGCACGATCATCCTCTTTCAAAAAATAGGTTTAAACTTAGGGTAAACTTTCGTTGGTTCTTAAGCAATTGGGAAAGCTTAGGATTGGTAAATCTGCTTTCGTGAAATCGTGACAAGTCTGTTTTGATAATAAATCTCCAATGCCTTTGCCTGGCGCTTGAGCCCTTCTTTCTGAATGGATAAGCTGAGGAAAAAATTTTTGAAAAAGCGGTAAGGAGATGATGAAACATCATTCTGATGAAACTCAACGGCTGGAGGTAAAACAGTATTTCGAGGCAATAAAGAAGTATGCTCAATCCATCCCTGAGAAGCGTTACCCGCATCAAAACCGCTATATCGCACTGCTGCATCTGCTCAGCGATTCTGTGTCCAGCCTGACCCGAAAACGGATGGAAGATGAGTCAGAACCTGCAGCCTGTGAACAAGGCTGTGATGCCTGCTGCTACTTTGCAGTTATTACCGTCAGCCGAAGTGAGCTTGATGAAATAAGGCATTACCTGAATGCGAAACAGGATGAGGAAGTTGGCGTTATCCTGAAACGGCAATGGTCTGATTGGGAAACCGAGAAAAGTTCAGCCATCCAGCCCTGCCCCTTTCTGTTACAGGAGCAAGGCCGTTGTTCGGTTTATCCGGTCCGTCCCATGGCTTGCAGACTTTTGCTTTCATCCCGGAAATGTTCAAGGGAGGATGAAAATTCCGGAGAATTTCAATCCTGCCAAAAATTTACCCGGCTGGGCTGGCAGGAAATGCCATTGCGGCCGGACACCCTTTTGAAAGCCCTGGAAAGTCAACGTTCCGGGAGGCTTGATTTTGAGCCGGGAAAACTTCTTGATGAGGAAAAGATTGATCTTAAAGCTTTCACTCCTGAGGAACTTTGGACTATGCTGAATCCATCTGCTTCAACCAAAACTCAGGACGATTCGATGGCCCTCTCAAAAAAGGTCAACTCCCCAACCATCCCATGAAAAAACCCTACATCATCGGTTTGACCGGTGGAATCGGATGCGGCAAGAGCACCGTGGCCAGAATGCTGGAAAAACGCGGATACCCGGTGATCGATGCCGATCTTCTTGGACATCGGGTGTTGGAACCTTCCCATCCTGGCTTCAATGAGGTACTTCAGGCTTTTGGGAAAGGGATCCTGGACCAGGAAGGTCGAATCAGCAGACCGAAATTGGGATTGATGGTGTTTCAGGATCCGAAAAAACTGGAAAAGCTGAACAGCATTTCACATCCCCACATTGCCAGGATGATTGAAGAAGAATCCCTCAAACTGGCCCAGGAACAGGCCTCCCGAATCGTTTTTCTCGAAGCCGCTTTATTGATTGAAACCAACTGGCAGGAAACATGTCAAAAGGTTTGGGTCATTGATTCAAAGGAGGAAAACGTTTTAAAACGCCTTGCCCTTCGAAACGGGTTAAGCCGGGAAGAGGCTCAACAAAGGATTTCTTCCCAAATTTCTTCAGAAGAACGGTTGGAGCATGCTGATTTGGTGCTGGAAAACAATGGCGCCGAGAGTGAACTTGAGGAAAAAATTGATGAAGAGCTTGAATTTATATTAAGGTTTAATAGGGCTGAAATGTCCTTAACTAGAAGGGATAATTAATACTTTATGATTTTTTTTTGTTTTCATTAAGTTTGACGCTTTACAAATCATTTATATTATGTCTAAATCAACGGATCTATAATTTTTTTCAAAAAAAATTTAAATCATCTTTTATTTCAATAAAAGATATTCATATTAATAA
>LUMI01001130.1_pt2 | contig 21567 bp, 19 predicted proteins | sample 729681 | NCBI WGS metagenome assembly LUMI01 (sample SAMN03860267, study PRJNA289734) | marine metagenome | biome: seawater column; feature: ocean; material: water; isolation source: Red Sea water column Station 34 - depth 10m | place: Saudi Arabia: Red Sea | collected 2011-10-15 | depth 10 m
CAGCTTGGCGGCATAGAGGCCCATCGCCAGGAAGATGACGTTGGCGACCAGCATCGAGCCGAAGATCTGGTAGACGGTTCCGATCTGCTCGGTGAACAGATAGGGGCCGGGGCGAAGCCCGTGCACCATCAGGCCGACAAGGATGATGGCGGTGGTACCGCTTCCCGGAATGCCCAGAACCATGGTCGGCACCATCGCTCCGCCGGTGGCGGCATTGTTCGCCGCCTCGGCACCGGCAATGCCCTCGACCGAACCCTTGCCGAACTCCTCGCGGTTTTTCGACCATCGCCGCGCCTCGGAATAACCGATCATCGAGGCCACAGTCGCACCTTCGGCAGGCAGGATGCCGATAAAGGTGCCGATGCCGGACGATCTCGCGATGGTCTTCCAGATTTTCCTGTAATCCTCGCGCGTGGGCAGTTTCACCGCCTTCAGCGTCACCATGTCGGCGACCCGGTGCGCATGTTTCGATTGCACCAGCAGTTCTGAGATGGCGAACAGGCCGATCATCACCGGCACAAAGGACAGGCCTTCATACAGCTCGTAATTGCCGAACATGAAGCGCTCGATCGAGGTCACGCGCTCGGCACCGATGGTGGCGAGCCAGACACCGAAAATGCCGCCGATGAGGTTCTTCACCGCCCCCCCGGCGCCGATACTGGCAAGCATCGACAGGCCGAAGACAGTCAGCGCGAAATACTCCGGTGGCCTGAATTCATAGGCCACACGGGCGAGCAGCGGCGCCGCAAGGCACAGGACTATGATCGAGAAAATGCCGCCGATCGTGCTCGAGACGACGGCAATGCCGAGAGCACGCCCGGCCTCGCCGCGCTGCGCCAGCGGAAACCCGTCAAAGGTCGTGGCCGCCGCCGCCGATGTGCCCGGCGTGTTGATCAGGATGGCGGTGATCGACCCGGCGAACGTCGCCGAAACATAAAGTGTCGCCAGCACCGCGATGGCGTTGACCGGCGACATGGTCAGGGTGAAAGGCAGCAGCAGGGCCGCGCCCGTTGTGGCACCCAGCCCCGGCAGCACGCCGATGACAATGCCCAGAACAGTGGTGACGGCAATCAGCATCAGGAGATAGGGATCCCCGATGACAGACGCCATGGCCGTGATGGCTTCAAGCATATCCCCGGCCCCCTAGCCGTAATACCAGTTGGTGATCAGCCCGCGAGGGAACCTGATCTTGAGAACTTCATCGAACAGCAGGAAGAGCGTCAGCGGCACGGTGACCGAGACCAGCGCCGCAATATGATTAGCGCTTCTCGCCCCAGCTGGTGCAGAGCAGGAACATCACCACGGCAATGGCGATGAAGAAATCGGCATAGGTGGTCAGTACATAAAAGGCGGCGAACAACGAGATGCTGACCCAGGTCGTCATTCCCTCAAGTTTGATCGGCTTTGGCGGATTGCGCATGCAGTCCCATGCCAGAATCCCGACAAGTACGAGATTGATCACCATCAGGAAGATCGGAAAGGAGCGCGGCTGCATGCTGTGACCGACAATCATCGGCGGAGACAGCTTGAGCTGAAGAGCAAGATAGATGATCACCACAGAAAACGCTGCGATGATCCCCGGAACAATTAACGGTCGCATCATGTGGGTCCCCCGGAAATCACCGGCGGGCGACGCATGCGAACGCCGCCCACCGGATTGTTCAGGTCAGAAACCTATTCGAGAAGGCCCATTTCCTTGAGGGCCGGACCGAATTCGCCAACCATCATCTTGATCTGCTTGCCCCATGCCTCGGAGGCCATCGGCGAGGTGTTATCAAGACCGGAGTTCATCAGATATGCCTGATAGAGCGAGTGGCCCATGGCCTTCATCATCGCTGCTTCCAGCTCGGCGCGACGCTCTTCGGCCACACCGGCGTGGGTCACAAAACCACGGGTGGTCGACAGAACGAGGTCGATGCCCATTTCCTTGGCGGTCTTCGCTGCCGGGATCGGATCCATGCGGTTTTCACCAAGAATCACCAGCGGGCAGAGGTCGCCGGCCTCGATCGGAGCCGAAGCTTCCGACAGGTTCAGCGTGCCAACGTCAACAGCACCGGCAACAACCTGGGTTGCCAGCTCGCCGCCGCCACCGAACGGAATGTAGGTCGGCATGTCGACGCCAAGGCGCTTAGCCCAGAGGAAGACGGTCAGGTGGTCGATGGTGCCCGACGAGGTGCCGCCGAACTTCATCGCATCGCCGTTCTTCATGCCGGCCACGAACTCCTCGGGAGTCTTGTAGGGGCTGGTCTTGCAGTTAACCATCAGGATCTGCGGGTCGTTGGTGCCGCGCGCGATTGGGGCCATGTCCTCGACGGTCAGGTCGGTCTTGCCCTTCGCCATGGTGATGGCGTGGCCGACGGTAAAGGTCAGGACGGTGTTGCCATCAGCCGGACGGCTCTTGAAATACTGCATCGCGGCAGCACCGCCGCCGCCACGCTTGTTGACGACAACCATGTCCTGCTTCAGGTGACGACGTGTCCGGATCATCATCATCCGCGAGTTCACGTCGGTACCGCCACCGGCACCTGCATGGGTCACAACTTCAATTGTGCCTTCGGCGGCCGCGACAGGAGCCGTGGACATCGCCATGACGCCGGCCATCGACGCAATGCCGACGCCGACTGACAGAATTTTCTTGGTGCTGAGCATTGTTTCCTCCCAGAAGTTTGCTTCAGATCGCTTCTTTATGTGCCTCGCCGGTTTGATCCGGCTTCGGCTGTCAGGACACCGCGGCGGCCGCCATAAGGCCAGCCTTGCCGGGAACCCATTTCGCGGCGCTTTTCTGCGCCTGTTTCAAATACGGTATACCAAAAAAATCGGCATAACAATGAGCAAAGTGCCCCATCTTCAACCTGCGTTCGCCTTATCTTGTGAAGACCGGACCCGGGCCGTCAAAGGACCCGGTTTCCGTCGTCAACCTTCGGTCTAGTCGACCTTCACTCCAGCTTCCTTGGCCCGCTCGACCATATAGTCGCGGCCGGCCAGCATGTCGTCGATGCTGCCGAACCCGTTCGTGTAATGGCCGGTATAGCCCGTGCCCTCGATTTTCCTGAACATGGCACCGAAATCGATCGTGCCCTCGCCCGGCTTCTGATGGATTTCATAAGAGCCGTTATTGTCGGCAAGCCTCACCTCGTGGCAAAGGCTGAAATCCATGGCGTCGACGAATTTGTCGATCCCGACACCGGGAAGGAAATGGGCGTGGTTCGCCGTGAAGGACCAGCGCAGCGCCGGATTGTCGATCTCGCGGAAAAAATGCATGCATTCGGCCGGCGTGACCGGCATGTAGTTCACCTCCGCCAAGACAGGTTCCCAGTTGAGATTTTCCAGCAGCAGCAGCACATCGCGCCGGGCGGCATAGTCCGCCACCCGCTTCAACCGGTCGATGGCGGCCTGCATCCTGATCGTCCTGCAGGCCGTGAAGTGATAGCCGCCATGAACGACGATCCATTTCGCGCCCAGCTTCGGCGCGAGATCGATATAGGCCTTCATGTAGCTGTCGACAGCATCGCGGCAGAAGGGTGAAATCTCGGCGACATTGACGCCCGACAGGGTATGGAGGCCGAAATCGATGCCGCTGCCCTCGAGAAGCTCGCGAACACCGGCACAGCGCGCATCGTCAAAGGTCTCCAGAGCGTTCGGCGCGATGTCGGTCTGCGCATCGATCACGCAGACATCATTTTCCGCCGCCCAGCGGATTCCGTCCTCGAGCGGCAGGCGCCGCCCCAGATCAACCCCGATGCGCTGTTTCAGTGTCTTGCCGGCCATTTGTTCCCCCTCATCTGGCGGCATGATGCCGCCGGTATCAGCTTCCGGTAAAATCGGGTTTCCGCTTCTCCATGAAGGCGCGCCGCCCCTCGATATAGTCCTGGCTGGCGAAGCAGGCCTTTACCATCGCGTCGAGCGCATCCAGATCGCGCGCTGATTCATCATCCTGAATGGCCTGTACGATCGCCTTCACCGATTCCATCGTCATCGGCGCATTCTCGGAAATCCGCTTGGCATAGTCATCGACATAGGGCGCCAGCATATGTGGCGGCAGCACCCGGTTCACGAGACCCATCTCCTGTGCCTCGCCGGCGCTGAACTGCCGTGCGGTGAAGAAGATTTCCTTGACCATGGCCGGCCCGACGAGATTCGCCAGCCGGCGGATGCCCTCATAGCCATAGCCGAGGCCGAGCTTCGCAGCCGGAATGGCAAAACGGCTCTTGTCCTCGCAGAGCCGTATGTCGCAGGCCACGGCCAGCCCCATGCCGCCGCCGATGCAGTATCCCTGGATCATGGCGATGGTCGGCTTCGCGAAATGGAACACCGAATCATAGAAGGCCTTGCTCGCTTCGGAATATTTGCTCACATCCTCGGCGCTCGACCGCTCTTTCTCGAATTTCGAGATGTCCGCGCCGGACGCAAAGGCTTTGCCGCCGGCACCGCGCACGACGAGAAGTCGCGCTTCGGGATCGGCCGCCATACGGTTCACCTCGGCCGCGCCGGCCTGGTACATGGCCAGCGAAATGGCGTTATGACGCTCGGGGTTGTTGATCACCACATGCCCGACCCGGTCGACAATGCCGGTGAGCAGCTTGCCCTCGGCATGAGCGGTCAGCTGGTCGAATTTCATGTTACGTCCCTTGCTGCAAAATCGGCGATTTCCGCCTCGGTATAGCCAAACTCAGCGAGAATTTCCTCGGTATGCTGGCCTTTGGTCGGCGGCGGCCTGCGGATGTCGGATGACGAGCTGCTCATCTTGATCGGCTGGCCGACGATCTGGGCCGGACCGCGTTCCTGGCTGACCACGTCGCGGGCCATGCCCAGATGCTGCACCTGCGGGCTTTCGAATACCTGCTGGATGTTGTTGATCTCGCCACAGGGCACGCCGATTTCGGCAAAGCGCTCGACCCAGTAGGCGGTGCTCTTCTGCGACGTATTCTCGTTGATGATGGCGTTCAGCGGCTTGCGGTTCTCGCTGCGTGACGGCTGGTCGGCGTAATCCTCATGATCCATCCGTTCGTCGGCAAGCTCTTCCTTGAGGCGGAGCCATATATGCTGGCCGGCACAGGCGATGTTGATGAAGCCGTCCGAAGTGGCGAAGACCCCGGTCGGGATCGAGGTCGGGTGATCATTGCCGGCCTGTTTCGGCACATTGCCGTCCATCAGCCAGCGTGCGGCCTGAAAATCCAGCATCGCGATCTGCGCCTGCAGCAGTGATGTCTGGACCCACTGGCCCTTGCCGGTCTTTTCGCGCCCGAGAAGCGCCAGCAACACACCCTGCGCGGCAAAACCGCCGGCCGTCAGGTCGGCAATCGGAATGCCGACCCGCATCGGGCCTTCGCCCGGCGCACCGGTGATCGACATCAGCCCGCCCATGCCCTGGGCGATCTGGTCAAAGCCGGGGCGCCCCGCCAGCGGGCCGTCCTGGCCGAAGCCGGAAATCGAGGCATAGACAAGCCGCGGGTTCGCGGCGCTGAGGGTCTCGTAATCGATGCCGAGGCGGAACTTCACATCGGGGCGGTAGTTCTCGACCACCACATCGGCTGTCTCGGCCATTTTCCTGAAAATCGCGACACCGTCCGGGTCCTTGAGGTTCAGCACCATCGAGCGCTTGTTGCGATGCAGATTCTGGAAGTCGGACCCCTCGCGCGAGCCGCCCATGTCGGATCCGGCCTTGTCGGGATTCTCGATCTTGATGACATTCGCCCCCCAGTCCGCAAGCTGGCGGACACAGGTGGGGCCGGAGCGCACCCGTGTCAGGTCTAGGACGGTGTAATCGGAGAGAATATCGCTGGCTGGCTCAAACGGCATGATCGACCTTACTGCGCTGGCTGCCGACAGCTGGCCGGCGCCCTCGACTTGGGCAAAAAAATTGTATACCAAATTAAAGGACGATCGGTTTTTTGAAGTCAATTCAAAACTTCGGGTCGGACGACCAACCGGACGCAGCATTGATGAAAACGCTTTTCATTCTTTTCGACAGCCTCAACCGGTCGGCCCTCGGCGCCTATGGCGGAAGCATCCCGACGCCGAATTTCGACCGGCTGGCATCGCGGTCGGCCGTATTCGACAATCATTATGCAGGCTCGCTTCCCTGCATGCCGGCGCGGCGTGACATGCAGACGGGCCGGCTTAACTTTCTGCACCGCAGCTGGGGCCCGCTCGAGCCATTCGACGACAGTTTCGCCGCGCAGCTGAAATCATCCGGCACCTACTGTCATCTGGTGTCCGATCATTACCATTATTTCGAGGATGGCGGCGCCACCTACCACACCCGCTATTCCAGCTGGGACTTCATCCGCGGCCAGGAATCAGACCCGTGGGCAGCGATGGTGCAGCCACCGATCGACCGCTTCCGCCAGCAATATCACCCGCTGCAGTTTGAGGATCACCGGAACGGCCACCGCCTGCAGGGCATGATCAACCGCACGAGGGTGAAGGGCGAGGGTGATTTCCCGGTGGTGCGATGTGTCGATTCCGCCCTGCAGTTCATGACCGAGAATGCCGGCGCAGACGGCTGGATGCTGCAGATGGAGACGTTCGACCCGCATGAACCTTTTCATGCGCCGGACGGCTACCGTGACGGCGACACCGGCTATGAGGGGCCGGTGCTGGACTGGCCACGCTACAAGACTGTCGACGAGACGCCCGAGGAAGTGGCCGAGCTCCGCGCCAATTATGCCGCGCTGGTGCGGCTGTGCGATGCGCAGCTCGGGCGCATCCTCGACCATCTGGACGAGCATGATGGCTGGGACGACACGGCCATCGTGATGACGACGGATCACGGGTTCCTGCTCTCGGAACATGACTGGTGGGCAAAGAACCGCATGCCCTTCTATAACGAGGTGGCACAGATCCCGCTGATGATCTGGCATCCGGAACTGACGGCCGGCGGCGGCCAGCGGGTTTCGGCACTGACCCAGACGACAGACCTGATGCCGACCCTGCTGGCGCTTCACGGCGAGGCGCCGGGGCCGCATGTTCTCGGCAAGTCGCTTCTGCCGCTTCTCGACGGGCGGGCCGGCAAGGTGCGGGACATCGCGCTCTACGGGATTTTCGGCGGCGCCATCAACGCCACGGACGGGCGGTATAGCTATTTCCGCTATCCGGCCGATATGGAAGGTACGGCACTGTTCGAATATACGCTGATGCCGACCCATAACCGCAGCCTGTTCACCATCGAGGAGCTGGCACCCGCCACATTGCATCGCGGCTTCGACTTCACCCGCGGCGCGCCGGTACTGCGCCTGCCGGCACGGGCCGATGCCAAGCGCTCGCCCCGCCAGGGCGGCTTTGCGGATGCGCACACCGTGCTGTATGATCTGCACGCCGACCCGCGGCAATTGTCGCCGTGCGAAAACACCGAAGCCGAAGCCGCCATCTGCGAGGCGATCCGCGCGGAGATGGCATTGCACGAGGCACCCGCCGAGCTGTATGACCGTTTCGACCATGCCGACAGCACCAAGACCTTCCTCTACACAGCGGACAGGGACATCAGCTTTGCCGAATTCACGGCGCTGACCGACAGGATTGCCGCGATGCTCGTGGCACAGGGCCTCGCCCCCGGCGACCGGGTGGCGGTGCAGGCCGACAAGTCAGTATTGCTGTTCGCCCTCTATGCGGCGACGGTCAAGGCCGGCGGTGTCTATCTGCCGCTCAATACCGGCTATACACCGGCCGAGCTGGACTATTTCCTTGGAGACGCGAAGCCGCGGATTGTCGTGACATCAAACGCGGCGGCAGAGGCCATCACCCCCATCGCCGCGCGGATCGGCGCTGTCCTGATGACGCTTGACGGCGACGAGAGCGGCAGCCTGTCGGAGGCCGCGATGCAGCATGAGGGCCCGTTCACGGCAGTGCCGCGCGGATCGGAGGACCTTGCCGCCATTCTCTATACCTCCGGCACCACCGGCCGTTCCAAGGGCGCCAAGCTGTGCCACCGGAACCTGCGCTCGAACGCCGAGGTGCTGCGTGAATACTGGCGCTTCACCGCCGATGACACGCTGCTCCACATGCTGCCGATCTATCACACGCACGGGCTGTTCGTGGCAGGCAACCTGCTGGCGATGGTCGGCGGCTCGATGATCTTCCTGCCGAAATTCTCGGCCGATATCGCGCTGGAATGGATGCCGAAAGCCACCTCGATGATGGGTGTGCCGACCTTCTATACCCGGCTTCTGGACCATGAGGGATTCACCGCCGAAGCCTCGTCGCATATGCGGCTGTTCATTTCCGGGTCGGCCCCGCTGCTAGCAGAGACGCATCGCCAGTTCGAGGAACTGACGGGCAAGGCGATCCTCGAGCGCTACGGCATGACCGAAACCAACATGAGCACCTCGAACCCGTTCGAGGGCGACCGCCGCGCCGGCACCGTCGGGTTTGCGCTTCCCGGCGTGGAAATCCGGATTGCCGATGCGAAGACCGGCGCGCCGCTGCCGGATGGCGAGATCGGCATTATCGAGCAGCGCGGCGACAATGTCTTCCTCGGCTATTGGGAAATGCCGGAAAAGACCGCCGAGTCCTTCCGCGAGGACGGCTTCTTCATCACCGGCGACATGGCGGTGCGTGATGCCGACGGCTATATCAGCATCGTCGGCCGCGACAAGGACCTGATCATTTCCGGCGGGCTGAATGTCTACCCGAAGGAAGTGGAAGGCATGATCGACGATATCGACGGGGTTCTGGAAAGCGCCGTCATCGGCGTGCCGCATCGTGATTTCGGCGAGGCCGTGGTGGCCGTCGTGGTGCGCGATGACCAGGGGCTGGAAGCCGCCACGGTCGAGACCGCGCTTGCCGGGCAGCTGGCGAAATTCAAGCAGCCAAAGGCCGTTCTCTTCACCGACGCCCTGCCGCGCAACAGCATGGGCAAGGTTCAGAAGGCCGAGCTTCGCAAGACACACACAGACCTGTTTGCCTGATCAGGAGCCGGCGGCCGCACGAATTTGCCGCTCACGCCTGAGAATGAAGATTGAGGAGGCGATAATGATCGCGCTTCCGACGATGATCTCGGCCGTCAGCACTTCGCCAAACAGCCAGATCCCGGCGGCAATCCCCATCGGGATCGACAGGTAATGCAGCGGCGCCAGGATGCTGGCCGGCACCAGCTTGTGGCTGAGGGCTAGGCCGAACTGCTGGAAGCTCGACAGCACCCCGACAGCCACCAGAATACCGATATCCGTGCCGGTCGACGGCATGTTGGCGCCGGTCACCATGACGATCGCCGCAAATACCAGGGCGCCGCAGCCATTGTGCCAGACGGCGGTGGTTGCCGGGCTGTCCCGCCGCCCGAGCTTGCGAAGCGAGATCATCATCATCGCCCCGAAAAAGGGTGAGCCGAGCCCGAACAGCAGCCCGGCCATCGTCCATCCCGCGGCGGACGGGTTCAGCAGCAGCATGGTTCCGCCAAACCCGAAGATGACGGCCGACCAGCGGCGCCAGCCCACCCTCTCGCCAAGAATCAGCGGCGCAAGGAAGGTGACGAACAGCGTGAGCGTCTGGAACAGCACGGTCACAAGCGACAGCGCCATCAGGTCGAGCGCGGCATAGAAACAGGCAAGGCTGATCAGCCCGGTGACGATCCGGAGCCAGATTGCCGTCGCCACCAGCAAGGGCAGGCACAGCAGATATCTGAACAGCAGGACGGTGACGGTGTCGATATCGGCGGAGACCAGCTTCACCAGCACCGAGACCGCAACCATGATCGCGATCTCTCCGATTGCGACGCTGACACCGACCGGCAGGTTGACCTGGCCGTCCTCGGCCGCATTCCCGCCGGCGCCGCTCACCGCAATGTTCCTCGCGGCGCGGCCGGCATCCGCCTATTCCTCGATCTCGAAATGTTCGAGATGCTTGTCGGTGATGGTGATGCCGAGGCCCGGCAGATTGTCATCAAGCTGCAGGAAGCCCTCATCATCGGCGTCCGGATCACCTTCGAAGATGTAGTAGAACAGCTCGTTCCCGACCTCGACATCGAAGACCGGGAAATATTCCGAGATCGGGCAGTTCATATTGGCCATGGTCAGATGATAGTTGTGCATCTGGCCGGCATGCGGGATCACCGGTATCTGGTGCGCCTCGGCGACCGCGTTGATCTTCTGCGCGGCGGTGATGCCGCCGACCCGGTTGGTGTCATATTGCAGGACCGAGACGGCCTTTTCCTGGAGAAGCTGCGCACAGCCGAGAAGCGAATATTCATGCTCGCCGCCGGAAATCGGAATCGGCCCGCGGTTCAGCTCGGCATAGCCGCGAAGATCATCGGCGATCACCGGCTCTTCCAGCCAGCGCGGCTCGAACTTCTCCAGCTTCGGGATCATCCGTTTCGTGTAATCGAGGTTCCAGCCCATATAGGCTTCGAGCATCAGGTCACGCTCCCAGCCGATGACCTCGCGCACCGCCTCGACCCGCTTCAGGTTCTCGCGCATGCCGGCCATGCCGTCGCGCGGCCCGTATCCGAAGCGCGTCTTGAACCCGACATAGCCCTTCTTCATGGCTTCCTCGGCCTCGGCCTGCATGCTGTCGATCGGGCCAGCATAGAGCTTGGAATAATAGCAGGGGATCTTTTCCTTGGTGCGCCCGCCGAGGAGCTTGAAGACGGGCTTGCCAGCGAGTTTGCCCATCAGGTCCCAGATGGCGATGTCGATGGCGGAGATCGCCGTCATGCCGACGCCCTTGCGCCCCCAGGCGTGGGTGCGACGGTACATCTTCTCCCAGATCCAGGCATACGTAATATTCATCGATGGCCTTTTTCACAAGCGAGGGCGCTAGCGCCGCGTTGCCGATGCCGATGGTGCCGTCGGTGGCCTCCACCTCGCAGGTCAGCCACTGATGAAACCGGAATGACTGCATCGCGTCGCCGCGCATGCCAAGCGCGTCGGACGCATTCGTGCAGAAATTGCCGGTCGGCGGGACGGTCGGCCCCTTCCAGTTCCAGACGCGTGTGCGGATGGATTTGATCGTGATCATGTGACGCCCCCCGATACCCGAACTCTCTTTTCAGTATTTGGTATACCGCTTTCAGACGCAAGGCTTCAAGAGCCGAGGCGGATCGGGTGTGGCGGGAGATTGAGGATCTACTGGAAATGGTGATCCCGGAGGGACTCGAACCCCCTACCTACAGATTAGGAATCTGTCGCTCTATCCTGATGAGCTACGGGACCACACGGGGGTCTTTATGACCCATTTTACCGGCGATTGCCAGATGCCGCGTCGGCGGGGCGGTCTTTCCAACGCGCATAGTCATCGCGAAGGCAATGGCCGCAGGGACGAAAGCCTGCCTCCCGTGCCTCGGCCGCGTCGCCGAAGAAAACGCGGGACGCCCGCTTCATCCGCTTTCCCGACGCACAGTCGAGCCTGCCGTAGATTCGCAAGCGCCTGTTGCCGCCATAGCGGATATGGCCGGTGACGATCAGCCGGCGCAGATCGTCATCATCGATGGCGTCGTGACGGATCATGCCACCTATCCCGCCGCCATCAGGTCGCGCGACGCGGCCTCGCGCCCGATCAGCGCCCGCTTGCGGGTCACGCCCCAGGCATAGCCGCCAAGATGGCCGCTGGCGCGGATCACCCGGTGGCAGGGGATCAGCACCGCCACCGGATTGGCACCAATGGCCCCGGCCACGGCGCGCGAGGCATCCGGCCGTCCGATCGAGCCGGCGACGTCGCCATAGCTTGCCAGCGCCGCCGGCGGGATCCTCAGGAGCGCCTCCCATACCTTGATCTGGAACGGGCTGCCGCGAAGATGCAGGCGCACCGGCTCGACCCCCGACCAGTCGCCGGACATCGCGCCCGCAAGGGCAGCCGCCGCATGATCATGAAGCGCGGCATCACCGGGCATGATGTCGGCCGCCGGGAACATGCGCCGCAACCGTTCGACCCCGGCAACCTTGCCCCCGGCGCCCCGATCCTCGCCCTCGTGTGCACGCTCGTCATCACCCGCGTCTTCTCTGGCGTCTTCAAAGGCCATATGGCAGATGCCGCGCGGGGTCGAGGCGATGAAGAGCCGGCCGAACAGGCTGTCGGCATAACCATAGCGGATGGCGAGCCCGGCGCCGCCGCGCGCATAGTCGCCCGGGGTCATGCCCTCGACCGAGACAAACAGGTCGTGCAGCCGGCCGGGGCCGGACAGGCCGGAATCGAGCGCCGCGCCAAGAAGGCTGGCCCCGCCGTTACGAAGCGCATGGCGGGCGTGGTCGAGGCTGAGATAGCGGGCGAATGTCTTGGGGCTGACGCCGGCCCAGGCGGTGAACATGCGCTGGAAGTGGAACGGGCTGACATGCGCCGCCGCCGCCACATCCTCGAGCGCCGGCCCTTCGCGGAAATGCGCGGCGATATAGGCGATGCCGCGTTCCACGCGGCGATAGTCGATCTGGTGCTGCTGGTGCATGGCGGCCTCCGATATCTGTTTATCGGCCTCCATCCTATGCGCCGTCAATTTCCGCCGGCGACCCGTTTCTTGCGGAGTTCCCCCTACCCCTCGTTCGCGCGCTGGCGCAGCACGAATTTCTGGATCTTGCCGGTCGAGGTCTTGGGCAGTTCGCCGAACACCACATGTTTCGGCCGCTTGAACCCGGCCATCTGGCCGCGGCACCAGTCGAGGAACTCTTCGGTGCCGACATCCTCGCCGGGCTTCAGCTCGACAAAGGCGCAGGGCACCTCGCCCCATTTGTCGTCCGGCTTGGCGACCACGGCCGCCGCCGCCACCGCCGGGTGACGGTAGAGATAGCCCTCGACCTCGACCGAGGAGATGTTCTCGCCGCCCGAAATGATCACATCCTTCAGCCTGTCCTTGATCTGGATATAGCCGTTCTCGTGCCAGACGGCGGCATCGCCGGAGAAGAACCAGCCGTCATGAAGCGCCGCGCCGGTCGCCGCCTCGTCCTTGTAATAGCCCTTCATCACCGCGTTGCCGCGCAGCACGATCTCGCCCTGGGTTTCGCCGTCGCGCGGGACAAGCTCGCCAGTCTCGGTGTTCATCACCGCCGCGCCCTCATGCATCGGGAAGGCCACGCCCTGGCGGCTCTGCAGGTCGGCAAGCGCGTCGAATTCGAGATCGTCCCATTCCTCGCGCCAGACACATTGGGTGACATGGCCATAGGTTTCGGTCAGGCCGTAGACATGCGTCACCTCGAAATTCATCTCGGCCATCTTCTGCAGGATGGCGGCCGGCGGCGGGGCGCCGGCGGTGAAGGCCTTGACCTTGTAGTCGAGCTTCGGATGCATCTCTTCCGGCGCGTTCACCAGCAGGCTGAGAACGATGGGCGCGCCGCCGAAATGCGTCACCCGGTGGGTGTCGATGGCGCCGAGGATGTTCGCCGCGCTGATCTCGCGGATCAGCACCAGCGTGCCGGCCATCATCGTCATCGTCCAGGCATGGCACCAGCCGTTGCAGTGGAACATCGGCACGATATAGAGATATGTCGGATGCTGCGGCAGCGGCCAGCCGGTGGCGGTGCCCATGCTCATCAGATAGGCGCCGCGATGGTGATAGACGACGCCCTTGGGGCGGCCCGAGGTGCCGGAGGTGTAGCCAAGCGCCAGCGCCTGCCACTCGTCGGCCGGCATCTGCCAGTCATAGTCCGGGTCGCCTGCCCCGATGAAGCTTTCGTAATCCTCGTCGCCGACCGGCGCCAGATCACCCATCGCCGCATCGCGGATATCGACCACGCGGATGTTCTTGCGAACGTCGGCGGGCAGCGATTCCAGCGCCGGCACCACGGCCGGGGCAAAGGCGGTGTCGACGATCAGCACGCGGCAGTCGCTGTTCTCGAGGATATAGGAGATGGTCTCCGCCTCGAGCCTTGTATTGATGGTGTTCAGCACACAACCCGCCATCGGCACGCCGAAATGCGCCTCGAACATCTCGGGCGTGTTGGCGGCAATCACCGACACCGTGTCGCCGATGCCGAGCCCGGCCCCGGTCAGCGCCGAGGCCAGCCGCCGCATGCGTGCATAGCTCTCGGCCCATGTGTAGCGGCGCTCGCCGTAAATCACGGCGGTACGGTCCGGAAACAGATCGGCGGTGCGGGTGATGAAACTGAGCGGCGACAGCGGCACGAAATTGGCGTCGTTCCGCGGCATGGCCTCGTAATGCTGCCTCATGGATTTATCCCTCTGCCCGGCTGTTGGTCAGGAAAGGCGGCACCGGGCCGGCCGCGTCTCGAAGATCCGGCTGGTATGATGACGGCTGGACGATGACTGTCAAGAAGCGCCTGCCGTGCGAGGCCACTCTTGACGGCGCTCTCAAAGGCAGGCGGCAATCGCCCCGGCGAGCGCCGCATTGTCGATGATCAGCTGCTTGTTGGCGGCAAGGCTTCGCCCGCCGGAACGGCGCGCGATCTCGGCAAGAAGCCACGGGGTCGCGGCTGCCCCGGCCGTCGACGGCGAGGCCGCTGTGACGGGCCCAGAAGGCCGGCATGTCGTCGGTCCGGTATCCAACAAGGGTGACACCCATTGTCTCGAGCGCCTCGCGTGTGCGCGGCAGGTCGAGAATGACCTTCGGGCCGGAGCAGACAACGATCATCTGTGTATGCGCCAGTTCGAACAGGTCGGCGGAGACATCCATGCTGGCCTCGAACCCGCGATGCACACCGCCGATGCCGCCGGTGGCAAAAACCTCGATCCCGGCAAGACGTGCCAGGATCATGGTTGCCGACACCGTGGTTGCGCCAAGCGCTGGCGTGCCGGCCGCCCTGGACAGCGCCACCGGCAGGTCGCGGCGCGACAGTTTCTTCACGCCACTTTCCGTTGCCAGCCTTTCCATCGCGGCATCATCAAGACCGGCATGCGGCCTGCCATCAATCACCGCCATGGTCGCCGGCTCGGCCCCGGCAGCGCCGGGGCAGGGCACACAAAGTCGATCTGGCTGTCTTTCATCAATTCTGCTCCGCCTGCCGGCCTGCCGCGAAATCCGCACCCGCTTCAAGGGCCGCTTCAAGATGTGTGGCGAGCCCGGCGTCCGGTGTTGCTGCCAACCCCCAGAATAGCGCTGCCGCCATGGCGTCGCCAGCGCCGTTTGCCCGGACAAGATCCAGCGGCGGCGGTGATGCCGTCACGCAGTCATCGCCCCTTGCGAGCGCCGCCTGATTGCCGCCGTCACTGACCAGGACCGCGCCACCCGGGCGCAGACGTGCCGCCAGCGCACAGGCCATTCCGGCAACCGGTGCCTCGCCGGCGAGAACCGCGGCCTCGCTGCGGTTCAGGACAAGCGCGTCAAGCCGTGCGAGGCAGCCTGCCAGACGCCCGACCTTTGCCACAGAGGTCGCCGCGGCGAACACAGGACGTGTCTGCGGCTGTACCTGGCAGATTGCCTGCAGCACGGACTCGGGAAAATTCGCGTCAATGACCAGCGGCCCGTCACCGATGATGCCTTCGAGCACCATGTCGGGCGTCACCTCGTCATAAAGCGCCATCGAGGCCGCCCCGACAACAAGCTCGCCATCGGCAGCGACAATCGCCGTATAGCCAGGCACCTCGCCCTCAAGCGGGATCAGGTTCGGATCCACACCGGCGGCACGAAGCCGCGTTCCAAGCGCGGATATTTCGTCAGCCGGCTGAACGCCGGTGAAATGCGCCTGGCCTCCACGCGCCGCCAGATGGCGCGCGATGTTGGCAGCCACGCCCCCGATCCCGATCCGCTGCGAGGCGGGATTGGTGCGACCCGGGACAGCTTCACCCTGAAGATAAAGGTGCCTGTCGAGATGACAGCCGCCGCAAATATGGAAGACAGGCATCTTCATAGACCTACACCGCGAATCCGTGACGCCGCCAGGCCCGCCACTGGATCAGCGCGACGAGCGCCGAACCAAGGCCCATGACCAGCAGCGCGCCGCTCCAGGCATCCAGCCTGTCGCCGCCACCGCCAAGGTCGAGCATCATTCCCACCGCCGGTGCGCCGAGAGACCCGCCGGCAAAACCGACCATCGAATGGACCGCAAGAAGAGCGCCGCGGTCGCCCTCGCCGGCCACCGACACCACCCCGGCCGTCAGGGCACCGGAATCAAGCATGATACAGACATTATAGATGAACAGGCAGCCAAGCGCGATCCAGACCGGCGCGCCCAGCACAAGGGACGAGACAGCCGCCACGATCACCGATGCCATCCCGACAAGACTGATGATCCGGTGCCTGCCATTGCCGAGACACAAGCGGGCGCCGATGATCGAGGCCGCCATGCCGGCCAGCGTCAGAACGCTCACCAGTGCGGTGACAAGCCCCAGTGACAGGCCGTGACGCGCACCGATCAGGGCAAACAGCGCAAAGCTCCAGCCCCGGAAGGCGAACAGCTCGTAGGTATGGGCCCCGTAGGCGAGGATGTAGCTGAATGCCACCCTGTTGCGGATAGCAGGGCGCAGGTCGAGCGGGTGGCGGGCCTCGGACGCCGGACGGCGTTCCGGGGCTCTCGACCGGACAAGAACCAAAACCGCCAGTTCACATGGAAGGACACGCCGGTGCCAAGGCTGAAACAGGAGGTGTAGAACGGCACAGCCCGGATGCGCCTGTCATCCGACAGGCGGGCGTTCAGAATCTGCAGTCCCGGCATATAGGTGCCGGCAAGCCCGGCGCCGACGATGCTCCATGCCAGCGCCGCGCTCCAGAACCCGTCGGCGAACAGCGCGAAGCCGGCCGAACCGGTGGCTGTCGCGAGTGATCCGCCGATGAAGATGCGTTTGGCGTCGATGCTGTCCGTCAGCCCGACAAGGACGGGGGTAGCGACGACATAGCCGATGAAATAGGCCCCGCCGACCCAGCCGATCTCGACATTGCTGAGATTCCATTCACCGCCAAGGGTGACGAGAAAGACCGGCCAGATCGCGAAGCTGACCATCGATATGATGGCCGCAAGGCAGGTGATGACGATCAGGACCAGCGGTCGGGTGCTGCCGGACACGTCCCGGTCAGCCGTCAGCCGCCGAGGAACAGCCGTCCGACATCGGGGTTCTCGAGCAACCCGTCACCATCGCCGGCAATCGCCGTCTCGCCCGACACAAGGACATAGCCGATATCGGCGAAGGCGAGGCCTTTCTTGGCGTTCTGCTCGACCATGATGATGGTCTTGCCGTCCCTGCGCTGGAGGTCGTCGAGAATCTCGAACACCATATCGATGAACCGCGGCTCGAGACCGATCGACGGCTCGTCGACCAGCAGAACCTTTGGCCGCATCACAAGTGCCCGCGAGATTTCGAGAAGGCGACGCTCGCCGCCAGAGAGAACACCGGCAGGCTTGTCACGCCGGTCCGCAAGGCGGCTGTATTTGTCGAACACCTCTTCGGCCGCGATCTTCGCCTCGGCAGGCTTGTTCTTCAGAAAACCGCCCATCAGCAGATTTTCCTCGACCGTCATCTGCGGGAACACCGACTTGTCCTGAAGGATATAGGCAATGCCGGCCTTGGCCAGCTTTTGCGACGGCGTCAGCTTGGTGACGTCCTGTCCCTCGATGACAATGCTGCCGGAAAAGATGTTGGTGAAGCCGAAGATCGAGTGCAGCACGGTCGACTTGCCGGCACCGTTCGGGCCGATCAGGCACAGCGACTGGCCCTGGCCGATCCGCAGGCTGAAATCATGCAGGATTTCCATCTTGCCGTAGCCGGCGCGCAGATTGTTGATCGAGAGAAACGCACCGCCATCAGCCAGCGCATCCAGTTCCGATATCTTGGGAGCATTGGCAGCGATCGAGGCGGCTTCCTTGGCCACCTGATCGACAGACATCACCACTTCGACGGAGCCGCCGCCATAGCCGCTGACGCCCTTCTTGGCAGCAGCCTTTTTGGCCGGTGCCTTCTTCACAACGGATTTTTTCGCCGCGGTCTTCGTCGCCGCAGCTTTTTTCGCGGATGACTTCTTCGCCGCCGCCCTCTTTTTCGCCTCGGCCATCAATGTCCTCCAAGATAGGCGTCGATGACGCGCTGGTCGTTCTGCAGTTCCTCAGGTGCACCGCTGGCCAGCATGCGGCCATTGGCAAGGCAGTAGATGTCCGAAGCCAGGTTCATGATCACACGCATATTATGCTCAATCACGCACAGGGTGATTCCCAGTTCCTCATTCGCCCGCTGCAGCCTGTCGATCAGACCGTTGATCAGTGTCGGGTTGATACCGGCTGTCGGCTCGTCGAGAAGCAGCGCCTTCGGTTCGTTCATAAGCGCCATGGCGAATTCCAGCAGCTTTTGCTGACCAAAGGACAGATCACCCGAGATCAGGTTTCGCTTGGAATAAAGCCCGACGAACTCGAGAAGATGCTCGGCCCGGTCAAGAATCTCGCCCTTGCGGCTGGCGAACATCGAGGATTTCGACTCCGCCCGGTGCGAGACCGAGATCTGCATGTTGTCGACGCAGTTCATCTTGCTGTAGATGCGGGTCTGCTGGAAGGTCCGCAACATGCCGAGGCGGGCGATGTCACCGACCCGCAGATGCGAGATTTCCTTGCCGTCGAACTTGATCGAGCCCTTGTCGATCGGGTGATAGCCCACGATCGAGTTGAACAGGGTGGTCTTGCCACAACCGTTCGGGCCGATGATGCCTGTAATCGAGCCCCGCTTGACCTGAAGCGAGATATCGACATTGGCCTTCACGCCGCCATAGGACTTGGAAACGTCGTCGACCTGGATAATTGCGTCACTCATCGCGCCGCCTCCTTCTCATCGTCATCGGCAATGTTCGATGTATCGACGACGATGCCGAACAGCTCGGGATATTTGGTCTGCAGCCAGCCCATGATCCCCTGCTGGAAATACCCAATATTGATGATCAGGATCAGGCCGAGCGCCACCCACTGAAGGTTCAGCAGATACGTCCATGTAGCCTCCTTGACGACGTGGAAGATGATCGCTCCCAAGACCGGGCCCCACAGGGTGCCCTTGCCGCCGAGAAGCGCCATGGCGACCATGAAGATTCCGAAGGTCGGGATCGGATAGGCCACTTCCTTGTCGATGAAGCCTGCCATATTACCGGCGACCGCGCCGATACAGCCCATGAAGAAGGCCGCAATGGCCCAACCGATCCGCTTGTAGGCAAGCGTAGGGATGCCCATCGCCTCGGCCTTGTCCTCGTCGTCGCGGATGGCGTTCGCCGCCAGTCCGAACTGGGTCGAATAGAGCCATCTCAGCAGGAAATGCGACACGATCGTAAAGGCGAAACACAGTATATAGAAGAAGGTCGACCGGAACTCGATATCGCCCGGGAACAGCGGCATCGAGATACCCGAGGCCCCGCCGACATAGTTGATGGTGATGGTGATTTCGGCGACGGCAATGGCAAGGCCAAGCGAGCCGATCGCGAAATAGGGCCCGCGCAGTCCGAACATGAACGAACTGAAGACCAGCGACAGCGCCAGTCCGACGATGCCTGCCGCCAGAATGCCGAGGCCGAGGCCCCAGAAATATTCGGCTGCCGTGAATTCCGGTTTGATCGAACCCATCGCCGAGGTGTACTCGCCGACGCCGCCTTCATAGAAGAAGGAGATCTGAACGATCGCCGAGACATACATCCCGACCCCGAAGAAGGTGATGTTGCCAAGGGAGTTGTATCCCATCTGGCCGCCGAGCGTGTCCCAGGTCGAAGCCATCAGCACCATCATCCACAGATAGGCGATGGACAGCGTATATTGCGGGAACAGGATCGGCCCGAGGATGCCGAACAACGCGAGTCCGGCATAGGTCATCATGGTCTTGTTGGTCATATTCATCGTACCACCTGCCGGTTGCGGCGCATCTGAATCTGGCGATAGATCAGCACCAGCAACAGGATGCTGACAGGCGCCGCCACCTCATACGCGGTTCCGAGGATCGCGCCGGTATATTTCTCGAACAGGCCGATGCCGAAGCCGGCCCCGATCACCCCCGGCAGATTGCCAAGGCCGGCAGCCGTCACGATGGCGAATGAACGCACCGAATAGGTGATGCCGTAGAAGGGCTGGATCACCCAGATGATCGAGACGAGCACCCCGGCCGCACCGCACAGCGCCGCGTTGAAGGCGAAGGTGAAGGCGTAGACCCGGTCGATGTCGATGCCGAGAACACGCGCCGCACGCGGGTCCTGCGCCGTTGCACGGATTGCCTGGCCAGCGCGCGAACGCTTCATGAACAGCACCACTGCGACCGCAATCACCCCTGCAAGGACAAGCGTCACAATCTTCGACGAAGGCACGGTGACCATGTTGTCAAAGGCGTCATAGACCGGCATTTCCATGTCGATCGTCTGCACCTCGGGCCCGAAGATCAGGTTGATCACCTGCTGCAGGAGCAGCGAGAGGCCGAAGGTGGCAAGAAGCGAGACGAACATGTCCTGATCGATGATTCGCCGGATCATCACCACATAGATGATCCATCCGAAGATGAACATCAGCGGCATGACGATCAGCAGGATCAGTACCAGCGGCACATGCATCTGATGCAAGGCAAAGGCCAGATATCCGCCCATGATGACGAAGTCGCCCTGTGCCAGATTCTTGATATTCATCACGCCCCAGACAAGGGCCAGACCGTAGGCGCTGAGCGCAAACACCGCACCAACGAATATGCCGTCCAGAATGACCTGCACATTGATGATGGGCGCCCACACAAACAGCAGCTGTAGATTATCCCACATATTCCCTTCCTCGACAGAGACGCTGCGTAATTATCAATCGGATGAATTGACGAAGAAAAAGGGGGAAGCAGGACGCTTCCCCCGGATGTTTGATTAGCCGATTAGTAGGCCACGTTCCGCGGATACACCATGTCGCCGGCCTTTTCGACCAGGCTGTAGGTGCCGCTGGCATCGATCTGACGCATGAACATCGGCTTGGCGATGTTGTTGCCCTGCGCCGAGAACTTGATGTCACCATAGAAGGTTTCCATCTCGACGGCCGAGATCGCGTCACGGAGCTTGTCCTTGTCGAAGCTGTTGGCTGCCTCGAATGCCTCCTTGAAGACATAGACGGCTGCCGAAGCCTGAGCGGACTGGTACGGCCGAAGTGTAGGATGGGTAGTCGGCCTTGAAGCCGGCATTCCAGTCGGCGGCCGAACCGAACATCGGGTCGGACTTCGACAGGGTCTCAACCCACTGTGTCGGGCACAGGAAGCCGTTGGAGGTCTTCGGGAACTTTTCCTGGACCTTAGCAGCCTCACAGTGTGTCAGCGCGATCATCGGTACATTGACCTTCATCTCGTCGATCTGACGGGCCGCGGTAGCCGCGCCCTTCGAGTGGCCGGAGATGATCAGGGCATCAGGCTTCAGCGCCTTCACCTTGGTCAGCGTGGTCGACATGTCGGACAGGTCGGCAGGCAGCTGGTCGTCGATGACAACCTTCATGCCATACTCGTTGATCTTGTCCATCACACCGGCGCGAACGTCCATCGAGAACGGGTCGCCCTCGAATGCCAGAGCGATACGCACGCTCTTCGGATCGGACGACTTCGCGGCAGCAAAGTCGATCGCGGTGGCGAGATACTGCTCGGATGTCGAGAGAACGGCGAACAGATACTTGTAGCCCTGGGTGAAGAGCGAGCGCGACGCGCCCTCAGCCTCGACCATCGGGACGCCGAACTTTTCAGACACAGGCGCGATGGCCTTGGTCATGCCCGAGCTGTACGGCCCAAGCATATATT
>LUMI01000225.1_pt1 | contig 21518 bp, 25 predicted proteins | sample 729681 | NCBI WGS metagenome assembly LUMI01 (sample SAMN03860267, study PRJNA289734) | marine metagenome | biome: seawater column; feature: ocean; material: water; isolation source: Red Sea water column Station 34 - depth 10m | place: Saudi Arabia: Red Sea | collected 2011-10-15 | depth 10 m
TTCCTAGTTGGACATAATTAAAATTCTTCGGAATAAGATGCTGTGCAAAAAACTTAATTGTTGAGCTCTTCCCTGCTGTATCTCTTCCCTCAAAAACAATACATATTCTTCGTTTATTTCTAATAACATCTTCTTGAAGTTTAAGAAGCTCAATTTGCAAACGTCTTTTTTCTAGCGCATAGGCTTTATCATTTAGTTTTGCATATTCTCTTTGGTCAAGATTTAGAAGCATTTTTGTATTATATAACCTAATTTTTAGCTAAACTTTAACCTTAAATCATTTCACTTAATTGTAATATTAGCCAGTTAATATAATTGATATGGAAGCTCTATTCTTTTCTCCATTTATCATCTTGACAATAGCTTGTGTACTAGGTTTTTTTGCAGCGTGGGGAATTGGAGCCAATGATGTTGCAAATGCAATGGGTACCTCGGTTGGTAGCAAGGCTCTGACTCTAAAGCAAGCTGTAATTATCGCTGCAATATTTGAATTTCTTGGTGCTTTTCTTGCTGGAGGTGAGGTTACTTCAACAATTAGGAAAGGTATTGTAGATCCATTGTTATATCAAGATGATGTAAATATATTCATTGTTGGAATGATGGCTACTCTCTTAGCTACTGGTAGCTGGCTGATGCTTGCAAGTAGAAATGGTTGGCCTGTATCTACAACCCATTCAATAGTTGGGGCCATCGTTGGTTTTGTCTTAATTACAAAAGGCTCTGGTGCAGTTTCTTGGGACAAGATATTTGAAATTGCTTCAAGCTGGATTACTTCACCATTAATCTCAGCACTACTGGCATTCTTAATATTTAAATCAGTAAAAATATTAATCATTGATAGCAATAACAGATCAAAAGCTGCAGTTAATTTAATACCTATATATGTGATATTGGTTGTTTTCGTTATTTTGCAGGTTACGTTTAGAAAGGGCTTAGTTCATATTGGGCTTGTTTGGGAGAATAGTGAGATTATCCAATATTCGCTCATATTAAGCTTGGTTATTGGGATTGTTAGTTTCTTATACTTAAGATCAAGGTCATCAGATTTTGGAAGTAAAGCAGGTATTGAAACAGCTTTTTCGTTGTTAATGGTGGTAGCCGCTTGTGCTATGGCTTTTGCTCATGGATCAAATGATGTTGCTAATGCGATCGGTCCATTGGCAGCAATAGCCTCCATTGCTTCATCGGGTGGTGTCATCGAATCAAATGCTACTGTTTCACCTTTAATTTTGCTTCTAGGTGGGGTAGGAATTGTTACTGGGTTAGCTATGTACGGCCATAAAGTTATAAAAACTGTTGGAGAGAAAATAACAAAACTCACCCCTTCATTTGGATTTAGTGCAAATATAGCTACGGCTTCAACAGTTGTCTTTGCATCCTATTTAGGGTTTCCAATTTCAACAACTCATACTCTTATAGGTGGTGTAATAGGAGTCGGTCTTGCAAATAGTGTTAAGGAAATAGACTGGAGATCAGTTATTAATATTTTCATGTCCTGGCTTATTACAATCCCTGTTGGAGCAATTTTTACGATTCTATTTTATGTTATCTTGAGGGTGCTCTTTGGTGTCTGATCTAGAAAAAAGAATCGCAAGCCTTGAAGCAATCAATAGCATTGAAAACTTAAAACATACATATTTGAATGCATGTGATGCAAAGGATGTACAAGCCATGATGTTAACCTTTAAAGAGGGCTCATGTCATATCGACTATGGCAAAGTCGGCCTATTTAATAACAGAGAGGATTTAGCAAAATTATTTGAAACTGTTGCTTGTCATGATCATATGGTTGAATCACATCACGCTCATAATCCAATAATTGATTTAATTGATAATCAGAATGCAAAAGGGGTCTGGCAAATTACTTATAACTTAATAAACACCAAAGACCATACCATGAATACTCTTCATGGAACTTATGAGGATGAATACATTAATGAAAATAACCATTGGGTTATTTCGAAGACAATATTCAAGGCTAAATCAACTCTTCAAACTGAAATTAAAGATCACCTAATCAAAGTAATTTTTTCTGGTAAGCCTTAGTTATTTCGTTGTGCAGCTAAGAAGGTAGGCGTAAGAAGCTCTCAATGCTTCGTTTGTTCCAATTTCATTGAGTTCGTTGTTCTCTTTTAGGTTAAGTGATAACACTGAAATAATAATTTGAGTAATTACCAAAAAAACTCCCTCTTTATTAAACATGTTAGGAAGTTTATTAGCAGCTTCTATTTTATTGACTAACAGATTGGAAAGGGCCTGAAGTTTAGCACTGTCAACAGGGGGGTTAACAGTATTTGCTAATATAATTTTTTGAGCTGATATATTTTCTTTAAAATACAAATATATTTCGTTAATGAGCTCTTTTAGTGTTTGATGATGCTCCGAAGAGCTTACATTAAAGTTTTCTAGTTTTTCTTTGAGCTCATTAATATATCTTTCAATAAGAGCAATTTTTATATCGTCTGGATGAGGAAAAAATTTATATGTAGATGTTCTCTTGAGATCCGCAACTTTTGTGAGATTAGCAATTGAAAGATCATTGATTTCTCCATCCATCAATACATTATGAGCAGTGTCGAGGATTTTATTTACCCTGTTAAGGCTTCTTTGTTGTTTGTATATTACTGACACAATTTAATTATCGACAAATGTTTACAAAATATCAAATTCGTTTATTTATTTTGTAACAATTCTTTTTATATATGACATCTGCATGCCATCTTTTTGACACATAAAAAATCTACCATTTGGTCATATTTTTGGAGATCTTATGAAAAAGTTCTTGATTCTTTTTTTAGTCCCTTTAACACTTATTTCACAAGAAGATGCTCTTGTTGAAGAGGTTATTGTGGTGGGAACTAAGGCTAGTTTAATTGCTGCTATTGATAAACAAAGAGAAAGCGACAAAATTGTTTCAATTGTTGATTCCGATGCCTTGGGTGATTTCCCTGATACAACTGCTGCTGAGGCGATCAGAAGATTATCTGGTATCTCAATAGAAAATGATCAAGGTGAAGGTAGATATGTTTCCATCAGGGGATTGAGTTCTGATCTTAACTCAATTGCAATCAATGGTGCGCTGATGCCTGCTCCTGAAGGCAATAGAAGTGTATTACTGGATGGGCTCCCAACAGAATTACTTGATTCAATTGAAGTTTCAAAAAGTCTTACCCCTGATCAAGATGCCGATTCTATAGGCGGAAGAATAGATTTTAAAACTAAAAGACCAACGGATTTAACGGGCGAATTAATAAAAATCAAAATTGATACTCAATACAATGAGCAAGCTAAATCAAATGATAACCCAAGGTTTGCCATTACTTATGGAGATAAATTATCGGATACTTTTGGCCATGTTCTGGGCTTTACTTATTCAAGTAAGCAGATCGTTAGTTATAACAATGAAACAGGGTTTGGATGGGAAACTAATTCAGAGGGTTTAAAAGAACTTAATGATGATTGGGAGATGCGCTATTACGATTTAACTAGAGAAAGACTGGGTTTTACTTATGACGCTAATTTTCTTACAAGCGATGTTACAAGTATTTACATTAGTGCTTTTCATAATGAATACATTGATGATGAGCTTAGATACAAAGATGAGTATGGCAAGCTAGGCTCAATTGGAACAACAACTCAGTCTACAATGTTTACTGATCGAATTCGTCATGATGCAGAAACAAGGGTTAGAGAGGAAACAAGAACTATCTCGGCATTCAATATTGGTGGAGAAACAATCATTAATGATTGGAATTCTGAATTTCAATTAAGCTACTCATTTGCTGAGCAGGATGACACTGATAATGCTGATTTAACATTTAGATGTGAAGTTCGTGCTAAAAAAGATAGTTGTGTAAATTTAAAATCGCCCTTAGTCAGTGGAGCAGTGGGTGAAATTAATTTCTCTAATCCAAGAAAGCTCGTGCTTAATTCTTATTATCCTGAAATATATGATCCTGCTAATTTGAAGTTTAAAGAGCTTGAGTTGGAGGATTCCATCATCGAAGACAGTGAAACTGCTTTGAAGTTAGATTTTTCAAAAGATATTGAGGTTGGTGGCAATCCAGCGGTGGCTAAATTTGGACTTAAATATCGTTCCCGAGAAGTTGATGTGGATAAAAATAAATCATTCTATGAGGATGATAGAACTATGGCAGACTTCAATCCATCACAACTATCTTGGCCTTTCCCAGGACAAGTTTTTAGTCAACAAGCTAACCCAGCTTTAGTCTATGCTTTACAAAATCAAACTGACTCTCTTACTCTCGATGGTCAGGAAACTTATCTAGAGGATTACAAGACTACTGAGGATATTTTTGCTATTTATGGAATGCTTACCAGTGATTTAGAGAATGGCGTTCTAACTTATGGTGTCCGTGTAGAAAAAATGGACATGAGTTCATCTGCGTTTGATCAAGACGGCAATCCAACTAAAGCTTCAAGTGATCATACCTTTGTTGCCCCAAGTATTAACTATAAGCATTTCATTAACGAGAACACGCTTTTAAGAACAGCATATTCTCGATCACTTTCAAGGCCTTCATTTAATTCAACTGCACCTGTACTCGAGCTAGAAATTACTGGTGAAGATATTAAAGGTAAGTACGGTAACCCTGATTTAGATCCTTATGAGTCAGATAATTTTGATATCTCAATTGAATACTATGGCAACAATTTGTCTTATCTCTCAGTAGGAGCTTTCTTGAAGAAAATAGACAATGCTATTTATAAGACAATTCAAAAAACAGCAACCATTAATGGGGTATCTTTTAATGATGGTGTAGAGACATGGATTAATGCAGAAGATTCAGATATCACCGGGTATGAGTTTAATTTTCAACAAGACTTTGAATTTCTGCCTGCTCCATTCGATGGGATGTTCATTGCATTAAACTTAACGTGGACTGATGGAGATAGCACTTTTAAATTCGAAGATAATCAATCTTTTACAACACCTTTTAGGAAACTCTCTGATAAGCAAGAAAATTTCTCCATTGGTTATGACAAAGGAAAATTTGATATTCGATTAGCGATGAATTCAAGAGGCGAGTATCTTGACTGGTTGGCTGATGAGGAGAGTGATATTGATAAAGTTTCTCTTCAAAACTCAAGATTTGTTGCACCGCATGAGCAATGGGACCTCAAGGCTAGTTATGAAATTAATGATAATTTCAGGTTAAAGTTTGAAATTACTAATATAGAGGATCGCCCTGAATATTATTATTGGGGATATAATGATCGCCTCTCACAATATGATGAATACGGAACTTCTTATGCAATTGGATTCACCTACAATAACTAATAAGTACAATCTAAAAATAGCCAGTTTTTTACTGGCTATTTTTTTTATCTCTTCAGTACATGCAGATGTGCCGATTATTATTTTTCCAACAGTAGAGACTGAACCAGTGATTTCATCTGAAGATGCTGCTGACGATCCAGCTATATGGATCAATAATGCCGATCCAAAAAAATCTCTTATCTTTGGAACCGATAAGAAATCAGGTATCTATGTATACGATTTGAAGGGCAATCAACTCAGTTACTCTAATCTTGGAAAGATCAATAATATTGATTTGCGTTCCGTTAAGGGTAAGTTACATATCGTTACATCTAACAGAACCATGAGCACTTTAGATTATTGGATTTTCGATGAACAAGACCTCTATAAGTACTTTAAATCAACACCATCAAATTCATTTTCTGAATCAATGACACATCATCACTTAGTAACGGGTATGAGCGTTTACGGTGTTTGCATGGGCCTTATCAACAATGGTTTAAAAGCAGTTATAACGGAAGAAGAGGGTAAACAAGTCCAGCAGTGGGATCTTAATGAACAAATTAAAACCCATGCGATTGACATCACTCAGTTTGAGAAAGGTAAACCAGTTGAGGGAAATGAAGCTGAAGGCTGTGTTTATGATGATGAAAATGAAACTATTTTCATTTCTAGAGAAGGAGACAAAGGCATTTTAAAAGCTTTCTCAGTGGATGGTTTTAAATATCTTCAGGATGTTGATTCTCGAGCAGGTGAGATAGAAGGTGATCCTGAAGGGGTCTCGATCTACAAAACATCTAATAAAGAAGGCTACCTTGTTGTATCTTCCCAAGGCAATTCAACTTTTAATCTCTACAACAGAAAAACCCCTTATCAATATGTTGGTACATTTATGATTTTAGGCGCACAAGGCATTGATGAAGTCAGAGATACCGATGGTATTGATGTGACCTCAACTCCATTACCAGGATATCCTAAAGGAATGATGGTTGCTCAGGACGGATTCAATACCAATCAAAAAGGAAAGCTCTTCAATCAAAACTTTAAATATATTTCGTTTAAAGATGTTCTAGATCAGATTGAGTCTTAATTAAGAGTTCATTGAATCTAAAATTTCCTGAGAATACTCCTTGTAAGTATTAGCAAATTCTTGATGTGTAAAAATCCAAAATTCTTCTTTATCAATTGCTTCGAAAACACGCTCTGAAACCAAACTTGGCTCAAGACCGTTCTTAACGCCTTCAGATAGCATGGTTTTTATAAGTTTAGCATTTTCGTCTCCATCCAAATCATCTTGATTTATTTCTAGTAAAGGCCTTTCATTTTCAATTATTTGACTTTGGACAACCCCAGGACATAAAACAGAAACACCTATGTTTGCATCTGTTTCTTTAAGTTCTTCATAGAGGCTTCTTGAAAGACCGACTACCGCATGTTTTGTTGCAGTATATGGAGCTAAAAAACCACCAACAATTACTCCAGCCATTGATGCTGTATTAACAATGTGACCTTTGGTATCAGTTTTAAGCATTTGATCTAGAAAAACATTGAGTACATTCGTTATGCCTACTAGATTAGTAGATATAATTTTATTCCACATTTCAGGACTGGTTTTCCATGATCTTCCTTCAATAAAAATACCAGCATTATTAAATAGATAATTAACGTTAATATTTTTCTTATCTAGAGCTTCTTTAACTTCAACCATTTGCTCGTAATTACCAACATCAATACAAAATGTTTCTGCTTTGGAACATAATTTTTTTGTTTCATCTAATCCATTTGCATCAAGATCGATCAGAACTACATCGTGACCAAGATTGGATGCATGAATTGCAAGATGCCTACCAATCCCACTAGCAGCACCAGTAATTAGTGAGACGGAATTAGGAACTGAGGTATCCACCATCGATAGGGATATAGGTCCCTGTTATGTATGAGGACTCATCGGTGGCTAAAAAATATACCAAGCTTGCAACCTCTGAGGCCTGAGCAACACGTTTTAAAGGTATGCGCGTAAGCAAATGATTCTTTACATTTTCATCAACCAGTACATCGTTTGTCATAGGAGTCTCTATAACACCTGGACCAATAGCATTAGCCCTTAGATTTAAATGAGCATAGTCTTGTGCTACTGATTTAGCTAATCCAACCACACCATGTTTGGTGGCACTGTAAACCGCTTGAGCAGCACTAGCTCTTGATCCCATAATCGATGAAATATTTATTATTGAGCCCTTGGAAAGTTTATTTTCAATGTACGAATTAATGAATTCTCTTGTCACCATAAAAGTACCATTAAGATTAATGCTTACACACTTATTCCAATCATCAATTTCATACTTATGCAGTGGATTGAGAGGGGGGCTTATACCTGCTGAATTTAGTAAAACTGAAGGAGTAAGATTGTCTTTTGCTAATCCTTTAAATCCATCAAGTATTGAATCATGATTAGTGACATCTACCTCATATATAAAAACATCATTAACTTCTGATTTAAGGCTATTTTTTAAGACTTCTTTAGCTGATTTATTTGCATCAAATACAGCAACTTTGTAACCCTCAGATATAAATCTTTCAACTGTTGCTAGACCAATACCGGATGCTCCACCCGTGACCAATGCAACTAAATGATCTTTCATAATGACTCCCCTTGAACATTGACTATAATAACATTTCCATATGCATACAGATCAAGAAATCAATAACCTAATTAATGAGAATGACTTCTTTAAAATTGGTAATGAAGATGTATTGGGTGAATCACTTCCAGTTTTTATTAATCGACCAAGAAATTTAGCTGCATTCATTTCACAATCACAACACCATGCTGAGTCTATTTACTTAGAGTATAAGGGTAAAAAGATTTCCTTTGCTGAGCATTATGAACTCGTAGGAAAGGCCATTCACTTATTGAGATCAAAATATAACGTCGGTCCTGGTGACAGAGTTGCCATCTATGCTGCTAATTCTCCTGAATGGATTATCTTTTTTTGGGCAACTGTCTCAATTGGCGGGATAGCCTGTGGTTTAAACGGCTGGTGGAATGGTAAAGAAGCTATCAAGGCACTAGATGCTGCGTCCCCTAAATTATTGGTCGGTGATGAAAAAAGAATCTCAAGACTTCCATCTCATGATCATCCACAAATTATATTTGAGGAGCTGGTTCTAACTGATTACCCAAATATTGATCATAACTTTCATGATGCTAATGAAGATGATTGTGCTTGTCTTTTGTATACCAGCGGCACCACAGGTACACCGAAAGGCGTCATGACATCTCATCGTTCAATGATTTCAAATACCATGTTGCAACTTTTGCAAGGAGCCTCTGTTGCAGCAAGAAGCTCAAAACTTGGAACAGATTGGTCAGCTAATAAACCTAAAAGTTTAATTACCTCACCTTTATTTCATGTTTCTGGATTATCAGCTGGAGCAGTAACAGCCCTGTTTGCTGGAACATCATCTTATCTATATGACGGAAAATTTGATCCTGTTAGGATTGTAGAAATCATTAAAAATTCAAACATTACCTCTTGGGGCGGAGCAGTGCCGACCGCTTTGAGACGAGTATTAAATGTTGCTGAAAAAGAAAAAACTAAACTTGAGAGTTTATTAGTGGTTGGGGGTGGTGGAGCGCCCATTCCTGAAGAATTAATTAATAAATCAAAAATAGTCTTTCCAAATGTAAAGCATAATTTTGGATACGGATACGGACTCACCGAATCAGGCGCAATAACTATAATTAACTGGGGTGATACATTAGATTCAAATCCAACCTCACCAGGTCAACCAATGCCAACCATTCATGTTGAGCTCAGGGATGATAACGGAGAATTAATTCTTGATGATGATGTTGAGGGTGAAATTTATGTGAAAAGTCCATCTGTTATGCTTGGATATTACGAAAATCCAACAGCCACAGCTGAATCGTTAACTGAAGACAGAACACTGAAAACTGGTGACTTTGCTTATAGAAATAAAGGTCTTTTCTTTATTTCTTCAAGGAGAACTGATCTTATCTTAAGGGGGGCAGAAAATGTTTACCCACAAGAAATCGAACTCTTGCTGGATGCACACCCAAAGGTTATTGAATCAGCCGTTATTGGAATCCCTGATGAGGATTTAGGTCAGCAAGTTAAAGCGTTTATCAGAATCAATGCAGATATTGATACCTCAGAGCTTGAGAATTATCTCGAGGATAATCTTGCAAAATTTAAAGTACCATCAACATGGGAAATTATTGATGCACCATTGCCAAGAAATGCTTCAGGTAAAGTTATGAAACATGTTTTAATAGATAAGAATGCTAATAACATGATCATTGAGAATGACTAAATCTGCAGATAAAGAATTATTGCGAGCTTCATTTAAGCTTGAATATCCTTATGAACGCTCTCCAGGACCGATAATTGGAAAGTTTTTTGAAGAATTATCTAATGAGGTTTTGGTTGGCACTAAAAACTCTAAGGGTGAAATTTTTGTGCCAGCAGCTGAATTTGATCCAAAAGATTCTGATCATTTAAGCGAATTTGTTGAAGTAAAAAATGAGGGTGTGGTTCAGTCATATACATGGATTGAAAAACCTAGAGCTCATCATCTTATAAAAGAATCTTTTGCCTTTGCTTTGATCTCCATGGATGGTACTAATTCAGCCATGCTTCATATGATAGCTAATTGCAAAGAAGATGAACTTGAAATTGGCAAGAGAGTAAAAGTGATTTGGAATCAAGAAAAAACGCAAACCATCAGAGACATTAAATACTTTGAGATTATCGATGACTGAAGAAAAAAAAGATTTTTTTGTTTCTGATATATCACTTAGTTATCAGTATACGGCTGGCAACGCTACAACTAGATTTTTAAATAAAGTTGCTGAAGGAAAACTGGTTGCTCAAAAATGTCCAAAATGTAGTGCTGTATACGTTCCGCCTCGAGGAAGCTGTCCAAGATGTGGTGTTGCTACAGAAGAGGAACTGGAATTACCAGATACTGGAGCAGTAGAATCTTTTACCATTGTTCATATTCCTATTCCTGGTAATCCAATAGTTCCGCCTTATGTTTCTGCAATGATTCGTTTAGATGGTGCTGATATTTCTTTTTTACATTTAATCCAAGAAATTGATTTAGCAGATATTAGGATTGGGATGCGAGTTCAAGCTGTTTGGAAGGACAAAGCTGATTGGGGCACTACCTTAGAAAATATCAAATGGTTTAAGCCAACCGGTGAAGATGATGTTGATCCTTCAGTATTTAAATTTAAAGAATGAAAGATATATACATACTAGCTTATGCCCAAAATCCCATTGTTGCTGATGCAAAAGCAGCCAATGAAGTTGAGCTTATTATGCCTGTTGTTCATCAGGTTTTTAAGCAAACAGGATTTACACAAAATGATATAGGTTTTACTTGTTCTGGAAGTTGCGACTATTTACAAGGAGCTGCCTTTGCATTTGTTGAGGGTTTGTCAGCTATTCAAACTAATCCACCGATAAAAGAATCACATGTTGAAATGGATGCAGCATGGGCTTTATATGAATCCATTTTAAAGATTCAAATGGGAGATGCCGAAACAGCATTAATTTATGGTTTTGGAAAATCATCACCCGGTGATCTACCTTTTGTAAGTACTTTACAAACTGATCCATATTACATGTCTCCTTTGTGGCCTGATAAAACCTCATTGGCTGCACTGCAAGCACAATTACTTATGAAAAAAGGATTGCTAACAAAGAAAGATATGTATGAGGCATTAACTCAATCTATTTCAAATGCAAAAAATAACCCTAATGCATTAGTTACAGCCATGCCTAGTGAAGATGACTATCTATCAGCTGATTATCTTTCCTCTCCTTTATCAACTTATGATTGTGCTCCAATTTCTGATGGAGCATCTGCAATGATTATTGGTACTGAGGAAGCAGCTGCAAAACTTGGACTACAAAAAATAAAGATTTCTAGTGTTCATCATTCTATCGAAACATCGAATTTTGGAGCTAGAGATCTCTCGACGTCAGAAAGTATTATTGGGCTTGGAAAAAAAATAAACCTCAAAAGCTTTAAGCTTGACTTCGCTGAATTGCATACCCAATTTACTTACGAAATTCCGTTCATAAGAGGTCTACTTGATCTTGGTAATATAGATATCAACCTTTCTGGTGGCCCATTGGCTGGCAATGTCATGATGGCGGCTGGATTAGACTCCATTGGTAAATCATTTGAATTATTAAAAAATAGTGATTTTTATAATGGCCTTGCTCATGCATCCTCAGGCCCATGTCTTCAACAGAACATGTTAGTTCATTTAGAGAAAATTAATGATTGAAGCAGCAGTAATAGGAGTTGGTCAAACAAAGTATGAAGCAAAAAGGCGTGATGTTTCTATGGGCGGTCTTGTAAGAAAAGCAATAGATAAAGCCATGCTTGCTGCTGATGTAGACTGGGATGCAATTGATGCAGTCATTTTAGGGAAGGCACCTGATATGTTTGAGGGTGTCATGATGCCAGAGCTTTCACTTGTTGACGCAATTGGAGCAAATGGAAAGCCCTTGTTAAGAGTTCATACGGCAGGTAGTGTTGGAGGAAGCACTGCTGTTATTGCTGCTTCTCATGTTTGTTCAGGCAACTTTGATACTGTACTAACAGTAACTTATGAAAAACAGTCAGAATCAAATGCTACATGGGCTTTATCACCTAAATATCCATATTCACCGCATATTAATGCCGGAGCAGGAGGATATTTCGCTCCGTACATGAGAGAGTACATTAGAAGATATGATGCTCCTGAAAATATTGGCTGGAAAGTTGCTGTTAAGGATCGATTAAATGCTTTAAAAAATCCATTAGCTCATTTACAAATTCCTGGTATTGACGAAAACATGGTTGCAGAAACTCCTATGCTTTGGGAACCCCTTAGATATCTAGAGAGTTGTCCATCCTCAGACGGTGCATGTGCAATGGTAATCTCAAATAAAAAATTGGCTGAAAGCAGGAATGCTGCTTGGATAAAAGGCATGGCTGTTCGTTCAGAGGGAACTTTATCAGCTGGAAGAGATGAGGTTAATCCACAGGGTGGTCAAGATTGCGCAAAAGATATCTATGATCAAGCAGGGATTACTAATCCATTTAAGGAAATAGATTGCGCTGAAATATATGTACCATTCTCATGGTATGAGCCTATGTGGCTTGAAAATTTACATTTTTGTGATTTAGGTGAGGGCTGGAAATTAACTGAAAGAGGCGCTACTGAAATTGAAGGAGACATTCCATTTAATATGTCTGGAGGAGTGCTTTCATCTAATCCCATAGGGGCCTCTGGTATGATTCGATTTGGTGAAGCTTGTCTTCAGGTCACAAATCAAGCTGGTGATCATCAAGTGGATGGTGCCAATGTTGCTATGGGCCATGCTTATGGAGGCGCAGCCCAATTTTTTGCAATGTGGATAGTAAGTAATAAGAAATAAATATGGATAAAAATCATGCAATAGTTGAACAGGATGGGCATGTTCTAATCATTACCCTAAATCGTCCTGAAAAAAGAAATGCCCTGAGTCCTGGGATGTTAGTAACGGTTTATGAAGCTTGGAGACAGCTTGATGAAGATGACAATTTGCGTTGTGCAATCCTAACAGGTGCTGGCGGAACTTTTTGTTCTGGAGCTGACTTGTCAGCAATGAAGGAGGGAAATGAAGACTCTGCAATGATGGAAAAACTTAAAGAGATTCCAGACCTGCATTGGCAAGCTCTGCTGAGACATAATCGTCCCAACAAACCTATCATCGCTGCAGTTGAAGGTTTTGCTCTTGCAGGCGGCACTGAGATTCTTCAAGGAACAGATATCAGAGTAGCTGGACAGTCATCTACTTTTGGCCTTACTGAGCCACTCAGAGGACTTTTCCCATTGGGTGGATCAACAATCAGGCTAAGAAGACAAATCCCCTATACTCTTGCTGCAGAAATGCTCTTAACAGGAAGAAGAGTAAGTGCTGATGAAGCGCTCAGATTTGGTTTGATTGGTCATATAGTTGAGGATGGTAAAGCATTAGAGAAAGCAAAAGAAATTGCTATGACAGTTTCAGAAAATGCACCTTTATCCATTAAAGCCATCACTCAATCCCTCAGGGAGTTTGATGGAAGTCTGCATGAATCTGAGGCTTTAGCGAAGGAACTTGAAATTGGTGAGCCTGTATTTATGAGTGAAGATACAGTTGAAGGATTGACTGCATTCGCTGAAAAAAGAAAGCCAAAATTTAAAGGCAAATGAGTAAATTACTAATAGAGTCTGCAAACGGAGTTCGCATTCTCAAGTTTAATCGTCCGGAAAAAATTAATGCTTTTGATGCAGAGTTATGGCAACTTTTTGCTGATGGCTTAAATGATGCTGATCAAGACGCATCAATTAAATCTGTAATAGTTACAGGTGAAGGTGGGAACTTTTCATCTGGAGTAGATCTTGAGAGCATGGTTGGAGAGGGGGGTTCTGACTATGAGCGCCCATTCAATAATTGCATCGATGCTTTAATAAATTTTTCAAAGCCACTTATTGCTGCTGCATCAGGCAGGGCAGTCGGTGGAGGAGCAACAATATTGCTTCATTTTGATTATGTTTTCATCGATGAAGATTTTAAATTGAAGTATCCATTTGCTGAATTAGGGTTAGTACCTGAACTTGGAAGCTCATACTTGTTGTTTGACCAACTGGGCTATCAGAAGAGCTTTGATGTGCTAACTACTTCATCATGGATAAATGCAAAACAATACAGTGATCTTGGTCTAGTAACCGATATCTGCAATGATCCTCTAAATAAAGCCATAGAAAAAGCAAATGAGCTATCAATGAAACCAACATCATCCTTGATAGAAACAAAAAAAATTCTGAAAAAGTTTATGCAACCTTCAATTCAATTAAGTAGAGATCTTGAAGACGCAGCCATGAAAAAACTCTATGGATCCGATGAAAACTTAAAAGCTGTTCAAGCTTTTTTTAGTAAATAATAATGTCACTTGAAAAAATTCAGGAATACCTGAGCTTAAATCCTGAATATGCATGGCTTTTGGTTTTTGCATTTGCATTTGGTGAATCAATGATTATTACTGGGGCTTTTTTACCAAGTGCCATCTTGTTTTCTATATGTATTTACCTTTACAACACAGATATTTTGTCTATTTATATCATTGCCTCAGTTGCAGTAATTGGAGCCCACCTAGGTGACCTAGCTGGATTTTTTCTAGGTAAAACTATCGGTCCTAATATAATTAATATGAAGTTTTTTCAGAAACGACAAAAAGCCATTAACAGAGTGGAAAAGTTTTTGGATAGATTTGGTCCATATACGGTTATCTTAGGAAGATTTATCCCAGCAATTAGACCTTTAACACCTTTTTTATTAGGCATCACAGACCTTAATTCAATTAAATTTTACAGAGCTGATGTAATAGCTTGCTTAGCCTGGGGTATCGCTCTAATATTGTTGGTAATATCAGTAGGAAGTATTTTTGAATGATCACATTAATTATTGCAACACTTACCTTGGTAGCCATTTTATTTCTAGTAACTCAGCTACTTAAGGCAAACAAAAATAATACTTTTTTAAATCTTATTAAAGATTTTCTTGTGGTGACTCTTTCTCTTGGTTTGACCGTCTTGGTTATTTTCGTTGCTTGGCGTCTTTTTAGAATTCTCTTTTAGAAATGGATGATCTTTTTCTAAAAATAATTGATAGAGAGGTCCCTGCAAATATTATCTATGAGGATGAGATTGCATTGGCTTTTGAAGATATTAACCCGCAAGCTCCCACCCACATTTTGGTAATTCCAAAAACTCATATTCCCAAGCTTTCTGATGCAGATTCTTCTCAGAAAGATATTTTGGGTCATTTAATGTGGGCCACAGGGGAAATTGCACGTCAATTAGATATTGAGGATGCATATCGCGTAGTGGTTAATAATGGTGCCAAAGCAGGTCAAAGTGTATTTCATCTCCACTTACATATCTTGAGCGGAAGAGTTTTTAGTTGGCCTCCAGGATGAGTAATCTAGAAGAAAGAATTGATCGATTGGAGTCGTTGGATCAGATTAGACAACTAGCCTCAAAATATGCGGTCTCTTTAGATATGCGTGCACTGGATATGCATGTAAATCTCTTTGTTCCTGACGTTAAGGTGGGCAAATCAGATCAAGGCAGGCAAGCATTAAAAGCTTGGGCTGATAAAACCTTCAGAGATCAATTTAAAGGTACATCTCATCATATAGGTAATCATATTATTGAGTTTTTAGATTCTGATAATGCAATTGGATTGGTCTATTCAAAAAATGAGCACGAAACCAATGATGAATGGGTGATCATGCAAATGCTTTACTGGGATGTGTATGTAAGAGTCGACGGCGAATGGCTATTTAAAAAACGACTGCCAATGTATTGGTATGCAACAGATTTAAATAAACCTCCACTTGGAAAGAACAAAATGCGATGGCCTAATCATGTGCAGGCACCCGTTAAGGTTAACGAATTTTTAAAAACTCTAAGGGGTGACGCAAAAGCACCAAATATTAAAGTTAGGTAATTAAACCTGCTAAAATACCCAGCAGTAACACTAAAGCACCAATACCAATCATGAACCCACTAAGATTAATAATAGTTTTTCTATCCTCTCCCATAAGTTAATCATAGAAAACAATGAATCCAGATACAAGATTAGAGTTTCCTATTGATACCGTTCCAAAGAATGGAACTATGTATTCAATTAATGATGACCTCCATTGGGTAAGGATGCCTCTTCCCATGTCACTTAACCATATCAATCTATGGTTGATAGGTTCAAAGGATCAGGCAACGCTTGTGGATACCGGAATGTTTTTAGATGACGTAAAGACTGCTTGGACGGATTTAATAAGCAAAGAAAAAATAGATATAAAAAAACTTATCGTGACGCATATGCATCCTGATCATATTGGTCTTGCAGGATGGTTTGTTAAAAAATTTAATGTACCTTTGTGTATGAGTAGAACCGATTATCTGCAGTGTAGACTTCTTGCTGCAGATACCGGTGAATATGTGCCACATGAAGCAATTGATTTTTATACTCAAGCTGGCTTATCTGAAAAACAAATAAAAAATTATATTGAGAGATTTGGCTTTTTTGGTTCCATTATTCACAAACTTCCTGATGCTTATAATCGAATAAAACACGGCGATGTGATTTCTATTGCCGGAGATGAATGGGAATGTATCGAGGGAAGAGGCCATACAATGGAGCATATTTGTCTGTTCTCTAAAGCTAAAAATCTACTTATATCTGGCGATCAGTTATTGCCAAAAATTACTTCTCATGTGGGCGTCTTTCCAACTGAACCTAATGCCAATCCATTGGATGACTGGTTGAAGTCATGTAAAAGATTGATTGATTTAGTGCCTGAAGATGTCTTAGTGCTTCCTGCGCACGGCAGACCTTTTCTTGGGGCTCATAAAAGATTAAAGACCATCATTAATCATCACGAAGAGTCTTTGAATAAACTTGAAGAATTTCTTACCACTCCAAAACGATCTGTTGATGTATTTCCTGTTTTATTCAAACGAGAAATTGATGATGGTAACTTCCTGATGGCCACTGGTGAATCAATAGCCCATCTTAATTGTTTAATTGAGAGAGGTTTGGTTTCAAGAAATGTCAGCGAAGGGATTGCGTTTTATGAAAGGGTCTAAGCTTTCAATTCCAGCAAAGTCATGGATTGCATATGATGCTGGAAATTCTGCATTTGCTACAACTGTTCTTGCTGCCTTTTTCCCAATTTTTTTTAAAGAATATTGGACGCAAGGAATTGATAACTTAACAGCTACAGCATACTTAGGTTATGGCCACCAAAACATTTTTTATTACTTTAACAATTCTTGGAATCGTTAGCGTTTTATTGCTCTATACATTTGAGGCGGGCGATTGGTTGTATCCGTTAATATTTTTTGGTCTCGCAAACTATTGTTTTGCTGCTGGGAACGTAATTTACGATAAGTTGTTATTGCTGGTAGCTGACCCAGCTGATATTGGTAGAGTCTCAGGATATGGTTATGCAATAGGTTATTTGGGTGGAGGCTTTCTTTTCCTAATTAACGCTATCATGACCCTTCAACCGGAAATTTTTGGTCTAGCTGATTCTACTGAGGCAGTAAAATGGTCATTTATATCTGTAGGAGTTTGGTGGGCACTCTTTTTAATACCAATTATTAAAAATGTGTCAGTTCCAGTTTTAGAACCGCAAAGCAACGTCTTACTTAAATCAATTAAAAAAAATATTGCTACCTTGAGTAAAATTAAGGCTGAGAAAAATGTCTTTATTTTTTTAATAGCATTCTTTTTATATATTGATGGTGTTCATACTGTCATGGCTATGGCTTCAGATTTTGCTCTAAACCTTAATCTTGAAAGCTCATCAATAATCATAGGGCTTATCTTGGTACAGTTTGTTGCCTTCCCATCAACTATTGCATGGTCATATATTGCTGAAAAAAAAGGAGAAAAGAATGTGTTGTATGTATGGTAGGTTCAATACAAGGAGGTATTCAAGCTGTCTCAAGAAGCCTATTTGCAAAAATTATCCCTATAAAATCAGCAGGCGAGTTTTTTGGTTTTTATAATATGTTTGGAAGGGCAGGAGCATTTCTTGGTCCATTACTAGTGGCAATTTTTGTATCAACTTTTGACAGTGCTTCTTATGGGTTAATTCCAATCGCAGTCTTATTTGTTTTGGGTGGTCTTTTACTAATTAAGGTTAAAACATGAAGTTACTATCAAAAACCTCAATTATTTTTTACAGCATTTTAGGAATATTTAGTTTATTTATAGCTCGCGGAATAAGAGACCTATTAGACTATTCTCTTTTAGTCGAGATTATTATTACATCAGCCATTATCATTCCAATGTATATGGTCTGCAGAAAAATCCTTCTGAAGTTTATTTCTTAGTGGCTATTCTTTCTTTTAATAAATTGGGTTTATCTGTAATGATGCCATCGACCCCCAAATCAATAAGCTTATCCATTGTTGCAGCATCATTAATTGTCCAAACATGAACCTTTAAATTTAGTCTGTGCGCAGTCTCAATTAGTTTTTTTGTAGCAAGCTTAATACCGTATTTATATATAGGTATTTGAACGCAGTCTGCTTCAGGTAAGAATTTCTTTAATCCTAAAGAGTGCAATTTCAAAGATAGAATTTCACTTGGACCCATGGATCTACAAAAATTAGGGTAATTCTTTTTAACAAAATCTAGTCTTTGATCAGAAAAGCTTGCAATACATACTCTGGAGTGAGCATTGATTGAGTCTAAATATTTCATTGCAGGCTTCATTACCTCATTTGTTTTTAGATCTATATTAAATTTCGTATTTGGGAAAGTTTCCATGCATTCTTTTAATGTAGGTATTGAAAATCGATCAAATAACTTAATTTCATTTAATTCATTTGAGTTCAAATCATTAAATCTTAATTTCTTCCCAATAAATCTATGCAAATCATCGTCATGAAATATATACGGAACTCCATCAGAACTGAGTTGAACGTCCGTTTCAATATATTCACAACCCAAATCAACGCTTATTGATGATGTAAAATACATTCCTGATGATAGAAAGTATTTTGCCAGGTTTAGATTTAATGATGATAGGGATGAGTATTGTCTTCTCATTTTTGTTATTACTAATAATTTCAACAAAACTAATGAGTTTGATTGTGGGATCTGCTTTCGATGACACTTCATTAATTAAGAAAGTTGATACCAATGGCCCTGAGATAATTTCTAATCAGGAAAAGCAAATTATTACTGAGGTATTGGGGTTACATAAATCATGACAGACAAGAATTTAGGAATTACTGAAGTTGTATTAAGAGATGGTCATCAATCACTACTTGCAACCAGGTTTAGATATGAAGATATGGAAGAAATTCTTTCATCAATGGATGAGGTTGGTTATTGGTCTGTAGAGTCATGGGGCGGTGCAATATTTGATTCATGTATTAGATATCTTGGAGAAGATCCTTGGGAAAGAATTAGAAAAATAAAATCTATGATGCCCAAGACACAACAACAAATGCTTCTAAGAAGCCAAAATCTTCTAGGCTACAAGCATTATTCTGATGATGTCGTCAATAAATTTGTTGAACGCTCTAAGACTAATGGCGTTGATGTTTTTAGAATTTTTGATGCCATGAATGATGTTAGGAACATGCAGCAAGCTATCAAAGCAGTCAATGATTTCGAAGGTCACGCCCAAGGCACGATTTCCTATACGACTAGCCCTGTTCACGATATCAAGGGATGGGTTGATTTATCTTTAAAATTACAAGATTTAGGTGCACAGTCATTGGCTATTAAAGATATGGCTGGTCTTCTAAAGCCGTATGTTGGGTTTGAACTAGTTTCTTCATTAAAGGAAGCTCTAGAAATACCAATTCACATGCAATGTCATGCAACTACAGGTATGTCTACAGCTACCGGGATAAAAGCTATTGAAGCTGGATTGGATAATATTGATGTATCAATATCTAGTATGAGTATGACCTATGGTCATTCACCAACTGAATCAATGGTTGCTATCTTGGAGGGCACAACCAGACCAACAAATCTAGATTTATCAAAATTAGAACCAGTTGCCCAACATTTTAAAGAGGTTAGAAAGAGATATCATAAGTTTGAAGGATCATTGCGTGGAGTTGATTCAAGAATTTTAATAAGTCAGGTACCAGGAGGTATGCTTACAAATCTCGAAAATCAACTTAAAGAGCAAAATGCATCAGAAAAATTTGATGAAGTCCTCAGCGAAATTCCAAAAGTAAGAGAGGACCTTGGGTACATTCCACTGGTCACACCTACATCTCAAATTGTAGGAACTCAATCAGTCATTAATGTTTTGAATGGAGAAAGATATAAATCGATCACTAAAGAAACCAGAGGAGTCCTTGCGGGTGAATATGGTGCAACACCAGCTCCAGTTAATAAAGAATTACAAGAAAAAGCACTTGATGGTGCTGCCGCAATTACATGCAGGCCATGATTCTTTTGATGATCTTGTTGAAGAATTTAAGAAAGTGATTAAGGATAATTCACTTGGTGTCGAAGCAAATGAAGATAACACATTAATCTATGCATTATTTCCTGAAATCGGACTGAATTATTTTAAACACCTTGATGACCCAGAATTTTTTGAGCAACGACCTCTTGATATACATCAGAAATCCAGCAACTCCTATCTTGTAACCATCGATGAAAAAGAATTTTCAGTAACCATTGATGAGAATAATAATTTTGAAATTGCTTCAGGCAGCGTTTTAAACACATCACCTAATCAACCCCAGCAAGTTGAACCACAAACTTCTTCAGTTTCTAGTCAGCTTAACGCTCCGTTGGGTGGGAACATTTTTAAAATCTTGATTGCGGAAGGACAAACAGTATCGAAAGATCAAACCCTTATTATTCTTGAGGCTATGAAAATGGAAACCGAAATCAAGTCACCGGCCGATGGAGTTATTTCAAATATACATATTCAAGTTGGGGATTCTGTAGCTCCAGGTGATTTATTAATTGATATTGCATAAATGAATAATTTTGACATTAACTCACTATTGAGCTCATTTGGGTTTTTTTATATTACCCAAGGTCAGGTTATTATGCTCTTTGTGGGCTTGATTCTTCTTTATCTTGCCATCAATAAGAAATTTGAGCCGTTACTCTTAGTTCCAATTGGCTTTGGAACGATTTTATCTAATATTCCTGAAATTGGACTTGCCTACAGTGGCTTAGAAAAAATTATCTTTGAAAATGATCCTGAAACATTATCAAACCTAGCAATGCTTTTAGGTTTAGATTTTATAAATGCAGATGTTGTTAAAAATCTTGATTTGGTAAGCCTTAGCAATGCTGAGAAATACGCAGCTGAACTTGGGTACACTTCAGGTATTTTGTATAAATTTTATTCTGTTTCCATTGGTTCAGGCATAGCACCTCTATTGATATTTATGGGTGTTGGTGCAATGACTGATTTTGGTCCAATGCTCGCCAATCCTAAAACTCTAATTCTTGGTGCAGCGGCTCAGTTTGGAATCTTTGCAACTGTCATAGGAGCCCTTTATCTAAATAATTTTGAAGCATTTGATTTCACTTTGCAGCAAGCAGCTGCGACTGGAATTATCGGGGGAGCTGATGGTCCAACTGCTATTTATGTTGCATCAATACTGGCACCGGAACTATTA
>LUMI01000482.1_pt1 | contig 21419 bp, 19 predicted proteins | sample 729681 | NCBI WGS metagenome assembly LUMI01 (sample SAMN03860267, study PRJNA289734) | marine metagenome | biome: seawater column; feature: ocean; material: water; isolation source: Red Sea water column Station 34 - depth 10m | place: Saudi Arabia: Red Sea | collected 2011-10-15 | depth 10 m
AGAGAAATCTATGAAAAAGCTAATTCTCCTTTTATTGCAGATTTTATCGGAATAACCAATTTTATCGACGCCAGTATTGTAAACCAGGATAAGGTTTTCTGTAAGGATATTCAGTTGGAATGTAATACAACAGGCATAGCAGAAGAACGTTCAGTAAAAATTGCGATCAGGCCAGAATCTATCCTGATAAGTCAAAACAAATCCAATGAACAAAACTGTATCCAGGGAACCATCAAAGAGAACGAATTTTTAGGTTCATTTCAACGTCTTTATGTAGAATCTCCCTCCTTGTCCGAAGAACTTCTCATGATCGATATCGCCAACACTTCTCAAACCAATTTTGATTTAAACCAGGGTTCGGTGATCTACTTCATCTTTCCTCCGGATCAAATTAAAGTTTACCCAAATTCCTGAATTTTTTAATCAAACCTATCAACCTCAATTGAAAAGAAGCAAAGATCTAAGTGATCGTATTGGTCAGTTGATGCTGGCAGCCTATATCCTGTTATTTCTTTTATTTTTAGTGCTTCCACTCGGGGCATTGATTATTAAGAGTGTCCAGGATTCAAAAGGTCACTTCATTGGTTTGTCAAATTATGCGCTTTATCTTAAGGAGCCGGCATTATTTCAATCTTTTTTTAACAGTCTCTTCATTGCAATTGTTTCAACCATTTTTGTTGTCGTGTTCGCGTTTCTTTTTGCGTATGCCATCACACGAACCTGCATGCCATTCAAGGGTTTCTTCCGGTTGATTGCACTGATTCCTTTACTAAGTCCGTCCATATTGGCTGCCATTGCATTGGTTTATTGGTTTGGGAATAAAGGGATTTTAAAAGCCTTGTTGTTCGGCCATTCGATTTATGGCCCGATCGGGATTATCCTGGCCTCGATCTATTGGACATTTCCCCATGCTCTAATGATCTTGAGTACTTCTTTATCCTTATCCGATTCCAGACTTTATGAAGCAGCAGAAGTTTTAAAAACATCCAAATTAAGGGCATTTCTTACCATCACCATTCCAGGTGCACGATACGGAATCATCAGTACAACATTCGTAGTATTCACCCAGGTTTTTACTGATTTTGGCGTTCCTAAGGTCATTGGGGGAAATTACAATGTACTTGCTACAGATATCTATAAAGAAGTTGTAGGAATGCAAAATTTTCAGATGGGTGCCGTCATTTCATTAGTCTTACTCATCCCTGCTATGGTGGCATTCTTTATTGATCAGTATTCAAGAAAAAAGCAGATCTCACTCCTTACTTCTAGATCGGTTGTATTTAATCCCAAAAAGAGTTGGGGAGTGGATATGTTGATGTTTGGATATTGTTCTATCATTGCCATCATCATTCTTTTGATGATTGGAATGGCTCAGTTCGGGGCTTTGGTTAAATTCTGGCCTTATAATCTTTCACTGACCCTCAAGCATTATCATTTCGAAGTCGCAGGTCTGGGATGGGAATCATTTTATAATTCTGTGGAAATGGCTTTTTACACGGCTGTATTTGGAACGGTGGTGATTTTTGTTGGAGCCTATGTTGTTGAGAAAATTAAGTCTGATGAAAAACTTAGAGGAATTGTCCAATTCTTTGCCTTGATGCCTATGGCGGTTCCAGGCTTGGTTCTTGGTCTTGCTTATATTTTTTACTTCAATTCAAAAGAGAATCCATTGAACTTCATTTATGCAACCATGGCCATTTTGGTCATCAATACAATTGTTCATTTTTATACAGTTTCACACCTCACGGGGGTGACCGCACTGAAACAAATGGATAAAGAGTTTGAGGCCGTATCTCTTTCTTTGAAAGTTCTGATCTATAAAATGTTTTGGCGAGTGACTCTTCCTGTTTGTTTGCCCACCATTTTTGATATCTCGATCTATCTTTTTGTCAACGCTATGACCACGGTCTCAGGGGTGATTTTTTTGTATACTTACCATACGACTCTGGCTTCAGTTTCCTCCATTCATCTTGATGAACAAGGTGATGTGGCTGGAGCAGCAGCAATGGCCATGTTGATCGTCTATGTTTCGATTTTTGTCAGAGTAATTCATGCGATCATTACCAAAGGAATCCTCAAAAAAACCCAGGCATGGCGCTATGGCTCTGAAAGAGAAATCTTAAAGGATGGAAATTAAATTAGAATCACTGAAATATTGTTCATTTACGATAGTTAATTGAACTAAAATAACTTTCTAAAAAAAATGAAATTTGACAAAGACATAAGTTTAATTCAGCAAAAAATGTCTGAAACTTCCATTGGGATTGCAAGAAGACAGAATATTTTAAAAGAATTAAATATAGAAGGAGGTCAAACGATTATCGATGTAGGTTGTGGCGGGGGCCAACTGGTAGAAGCAATTTCTTTGGGAGTAGGAGTTAACGGCAAAGCGATTGGTGTCGATCCTAGTGAAACTCAAATAGTATCAGCGAAAGATCGTTGTCAATCCTTCGAGAATACTGAATTTCTATGCTGCTATGCTGATGAAATTGACATGGACGATGCTTCGTGTGATTCCATAACGTCCACTCAAACTCTTGAATACATTGAAGATGTTGATGCTGCATTAAACGAGATCAGACGTCTTTTAAAGAATCATTCAAGATTTGTAAATATTTCAACCCTTTGGGATTATTTTGGATTTCATGGACCTGACAAAGAACTTAATTCTTTGATGCATGAAGTGGTCAAAGGTCAAAAACATCCTATGCTACCAACAAAGTTAAATGGTAAATTAGAGAAGCTTGGATTCAAAAATATAAGGACACATGAGATTCCTTTTTTTATCACAAAAAGAGATGAAAATTCTTTTGCCAAATTTCATGAGGTCAATATGGTCAATGCTGCAATAAAAAAGGGGATTTCAGAAGATCAAGTAGATCTATGGAGAAAACAACTGCATCAAGCAGAGCAAGAAGGCAGTTTTGCATTTACTACTATTGCAATCATGACAACCGGTTACATCAATCAATAAAATTTGTTCTGTTTGTGTTAAACAAGTTTTCTAAACATACCAAATATCATCCTTCAAAAATGTTCCTGTCTAAAACAAAAAATAACAGGGAATCCCTACCACCCATCTTCAGCAGTTGCTGGTTCAAGTCCCTTTCATAAGGGATAAGGTCCTCCTCTCTCGATAGAACCAACATCAATTCAATTTAAGGGACCGCCTTCTCGGAGAGTCAGTCTTGCGGCTTTGGAGAGAGGACTTAAGCTGATAGTTTTAATTCAAAAAGGAGTGAAATCATGTCCCAACCCAGTTACATCACGGCTCTCGAGTTGAAGGAACCCCGGAGGGAAGAGCTTTCTCCGGAAGTGCAAAAATATTTTGCGGTCTGCGATGAAAAAATCGGTTTTGTGCCGAATGTTTTGCGTGCCTATTCCTTCGACGAAGAAAAGCTCAAACCCTTCATGGCGATGTATGATGAGTTAATGCTCGGAGAATCGGAATTAAGCAAACTCGAGCGTGAGATGATTGCGGTGGCGGTATCTTCTGTGAATCATTGTTTTTACTGCCTGGTTGCCCATGGTTCCGCGGTTCGGAGGATTTCCAAAGATCCTGCATTGGGAGAACTGATGGTGATGAATTACCGCACGGCGGAGTTGGAACCCCGGCAACGGGTAATGCTCGATTTTGCGGTGAAACTGACGGAAAAGCCCCATGAAATTGTGGAAGCGGATCGGGAACTATTGAGGGAGCATGGGTTCAGCAACAAGGCCATCTGGGACATCGGCGCGGTGGCGGCGTTTTTCAACATGAGCAACCGCATGGCATCCGCAGTGGACATGCAGCCCAACAAAGAATACCATGCACTCTTTCGGGAACCTCCCGGAACGGAGGCCTGAATCCCGGGATCCATCAGACATTCATCACACCTCATCCACAGAACACCATGCGAGTAGGAATCATCGGCGGCAGCGGTCTTTATCACCTGGAAGAACTGGAGGCGACAGAAGAAATTCACCTTGAGACGCCTTTCGGCAAACCCTCCTCTTCTTTTGTCACAGGAGAAATCCACGGGGTCCCGGTGGCTTTTCTTCCAAGGCATGGGATCGGACATGTGCTGATGCCGACCGAAATTCCCTTTCGGGCCAACATCTGGGGTCTGAAAAAACTTGGAGTGACACACCTGATTTCGGTAGGAGCAGTCGGCAGTTTGAAGGAGGAAATCGCCCCGGGGCACATGGTCTTTCCGGACCAGTTCATTGATCTGACCCGTCATCGAAGCTCCACCTTTTTCGGGAATGGCCTGGTGGGGCATGTCCAGTTCGGAGATCCGGTTTGCTCAAAACTGAGCTCGAGGCTGGTGGAGGCGGCTAACAAGGTGGGCGCCACGGTCCATGAGAGAGGCACCTACATCTGCATGGAAGGCCCGGCATTTTCCTCAAGGGCCGAATCGGAACTCTACCGTTCCTGGGGGGCATCGGTGATCGGCATGACCAATGCCCAGGAAGCCAAGCTGGCGCGTGAGGCAGAAATGGCCTTTGCCTCCATCGCTCTGGCCACCGACTATGACTGCTGGCATGATTCAGAAGCGGAAGTCAGCGTGGAGGATGTGGTCAAGGTGATGCACGAAAACGTGGAGACGGCCCGCAGGATTCTGGTGAAAACCCTTCAGGAACTTCCGTCGGATTTTCCCAATTCCCAGGAAAACGCGCTGCAGTTTGCCCTGATCACGGACCGGGCGAAAATCTCGGATCGGGCAAAAAAAGATCTGGCCCCGTTGATCGGGCGTTACCTGGAAGCGAACTAAAGTCCTTCTCCTTCTGGCATCGGGTCAGGAATATCCAGGAAGAATCAATTCTTGAAGGCCCATTCCGGCACCTTCCGGTTGACGGTTCGGATCAGTGCTTCGACGCGTTGGTTGGTGTTGCGAACCCTCTGGATGCGTTGTTTCTGAAAAAGCTGGAACTGGGCCAGCTCATCCACACCTTTTTGGAAACTCTTTCTCCGGTGATCCTCGAGTTCCCCGAATTTTTTGCTCCAGTCGAACTTGGGAAGATAGGAAACCGCCCAGGGAAGACGGTCATGATAACCTTTGCCTGTGTCTTTAAAAGGGATACTCAGGTGCGGGGCCAGGGCAGGTTCCGCGGAGAGCATTCCGCCTGCCCAAAAAGTCATACAGCTCAGGATGAGCAATCGAGTCATCATGTCTTTTGCAAATCGGATTTTTTTAATTGTGTCCGTGGTTGGTTCCATCCGGAATCAAACTTAGCATAAGACGATTTTGAAAGAAACCATTAGTCTCGGGAGAGGGGATCCGTTGCCTAAAGTTCTGCGGCGAGGCGGATGAAAGTATCCTGGGCACAGCGTTTGTCTTCATCGACATCGGGCTCCCTCCGCTCGTAATGCCCGTCTTCATAGAGATCCCATGCAGTGCAGTTGTCCGCCTCATAAATGTTGAGGATTTCCTCCAGTTCCTGTTTGACTCCCTCATCAAAAACCGGGGTGATGGTTTCCATCCTTTTATCGAGGTTCCGTCTCATCCAGTCTGCGGACCCGATGAAAAAAAGGGGATCTCCCGCATTTTCGAAGCGGAAGATCCGCCCGTGTTCGAGAAAACGGCCGAGGGTGCTGTAAACCCGGATGGTGGGCGAGAGGTTGGGAATCCTGGGTTTCAGACAGCAGAGACCTCTCACGTTGAGGAGGATCGGGACCCCGGCCTGACTGGCCTGATACAGTTCATGGATGATCTGTGGATCCTGGAGCTGATTCATCTTGGCTCGGATTCCGGAGGGTTTCCCATTCTTTGCATTTTCCGCTTCAATCCGGATCAGTTGGGTGAATCGCTGGCGAAGGTTGTGGGGAGCCACCAGCAAAGGGCCGTATTCTTCTGCCGGAAGCGCTGAGGAGAGTTCGTTAAAAACCGCTGAAACCCCCTCACCCAGCTCGGCATTGCAGGTCAGGATGCCGAGATCCTGATACAGTTTGGCCGTCCCGGTGTGGTAGTTCCCCGTCGAGAGGTGGACATAACGGCGCAAGCCGTCTTCCTCCTCGCGGATCACCAATCCGAGTTTGACATGGGTTTTCAGACGTTTGACTCCGTAAACCACGTGGACACCGGCCTTTTCCAGTTCTTCACCCCAGGCGATGTTCGGGGCCTCATCAAAACGGGCGGTGATTTCCACTAACACCACCACCTGCTTGCCTGCCATCGCTGCTTCTTTGAGGATCTGGATGATGGGGGAACGACTGCTGGTGCGGTAGATCGTCAACTTCAATGCCAACACCTTGGGGTCACGAACCGCAGATTCAAGAAAGCGGAGGATGGAGGTTTCATAATCGTGATAGGGATGATGCAGAAGCAGATCTGCTTTGCGGATTTCCGAGAATAGTGAATCCGGGTCTTCGAGTTCCAGATTCCTCAGTCGGGGATGAATCACCGGGAAATGAGGCGGATCATGGAGATCCGAGCGCCCCTCAACCTGGAAACGGGCCAGGTCAGTGAGTGAAAGCAATCCCTTGATTACATGGATGTCTTCTGGATCTGCTTCAAGTTGACGGCAGATCCAGAGCTTGAGCTCTTGAGGCATTCCCTGGCTGACCTGAAGCCGAATCACCCCGGCAAATCTCCGGGCGGTCAATTCATAACTGACCATGTCGATCAGGCTGCCGGGCTCGTAACTGGGTTCTTCCTCCTGCTCCCCGGGGTAACGGTCCCAGGGATCGTCCTTTGCTCCGCGGATGACACGGAAGAGGTGACATTCGATCCTGCTGCTGCGAGGAAAAAGCTGCTTCAGATGTGCCTCCAGGTTCTGTTCCAGGGGGACGAATCCGCCTTCGGAAACGGGAACCCACCGCGGACGGTTGGTCGGAACCTTGAGGCGGATGAACAGCGGCTGATTTAAATCCGGTCGGTGGATGGTGATTGCCAGGTTCAGCGCCAGGGAACTGATGAAGGGGAAAGGATGCCCGATGTCTACGGCAAGGGGAGAGAGGATGGGCTGCACCGAATCTTTAAAATAATGGTTCAGTTCGTCTTTTTGCGATGCGCTCAGATCCTTGTGATCGAGAATCGGGATTCCCTCTGCTTTCAGGGCAGGGCGCAGTTGATGCTGAACCAGGTCAGCCAAAATCCCCCGCTGCCGGGTCAGTTCCGTCCTGCACAACTGAAGTTCCTCCAAGGGTTTGAGGCCGTCCGGGGAGAGGCGATGCTTTTTTTTCTGCATCAGACGCCGTAATCCGCCCAGGCGTTTCATGGCAAACTCATCGTAGATCATCCCCATAATGCCGGCGAATTTGACCCGCTCCAAAAGCGGAGCCTCCGGGTCTTCCGCCAGGTTGAGTACCCGTCTCGCAAAACAAAGCCAGCTCATCTCACGGTTGATGAATGCCTCGGGAGCTTCCTGTGGAATCCTGGGATCCCCTTTTTTTAAATGATCCATGAAATGGATTGAGCCCTCATGATGAAGGAAGTCATTTTCAATGAATTTTGAATGAACTGATTTCTCTATTTTATGAAGAGGAAGGATAAATCCTATCCGTTGATTTTCTGATAAAAATGATCATGAATCATTATGAAATGAAAACCTGGCGGATGAAGCAAGGGTGACCCAAACTTTTCATCCTCCGTCTTTTTTCCTTAAGAGAATTCGATGGAAAAACTGGTCCCTTGATTCAAAATCTGGGATAGTTATTTTCAACAAACCAATGACACCTTTTTGGAGCGAATCATGTATCCAAGTATAGCGACAACCGTTTTACCGAGAATCGAAGAATCGATCTGGTTCAAATTCGTTCTGGCCTTTGCCGGCTCAGTGCTTCTTGCCGTTTCCGCGAAGGTCCAGATTCCCTTCTGGCCTGTGCCGATGACAATGCAGACCTTTGTGGTGCTGGTGATCGGAATGGCCTACGGCGCCAGATTGGGTGCTGCAACAGTCGGGCTCTACCTTGCTCAGGGAGCAATTGGCCTTCCGGTTTTTGCCACCGGCAGCGGACTGGGATATATGGTGGGACCGACCGGAGGATATCTTGCAGGATTTCTCATGGCTTCCTATGCCATCGGATACCTGGCCAGCCTCGGTTGGGACCGGTCGATGGCCAAAACACTGGCTGCCATGCTTGCCGGCACCCTGCTGATCTTCACTCCCGGAATCCTCTGGCTTTCCAGCTTCATCGGTTTTGAAAAAGCGTTGGCTGCAGGATTGATCCCCTTTCTGCTTTCCGAAAGCCTGAAAATCATGTTGGCGGTGCTGGTCATGCCTTTGATCTGGAAACGCCTTTCGGACTGAAATTCAACATCCGGAATGGTTTTACGATGAGACGTAAACTGAGTTCCGGATGTTTATGAATGCCGGACCTCTGGTCCAAAAAATCTTCCAAGCCCCGTCAAAAACTCCCGGAACATTCTGGATACAGGGTTTCGGTTGGGATCTTTTCTGGATCTTTCCTGGAATCTGGCTGTTTCCACTGGTTCTGTTTCTTGACGATTTGGATCCGATCTACGCCGTTGGAGTATTTCTCTTCTGGATTGGTCATCGAGTCAGTTCACTTTACCTCGGCTGGTTTTCCCCTTCTTTCCGTCCATTGCTCCATGATCAGCGGCAAAGGTTCATCTTCATCCCCCTGGCCGTTTTGCTGCTGACGGGTTTCTGGCTATTGCTGCCGGAATCGCTGCTGCCCCTTCCTTTTTCATTAAGGATTTTAAGTCTGGCAATGCTCGATTATTTTTGGGGAATCTATCATTTTGCGGCGCAGCATTTCGGCATGCTTCGTCTCTACCGTCATCTCGCCCCGGGTTCCGAAGATGTTTTTGAAAAAACCCGTGACCGCTGGTATTGCCTCGGGGCGGCAGGAGGGTTGGTGATTTTCGCGGAAGTTCTGCATGGAACCGCGATTCTCCAGGAAGACTGGACCGGTCCGATCCTGACCTCCGAAGTCTTCGGGGGGCAGCAACAGCAGTTACTCCAGTTCGGGTTGATCTTCAGTCTCTGTTGGTTCTTGTTCATGCTCCAGAGGGAATTCCGCTCGGGAGGCAGCCTGCCGCGCCTGCTGTATCTGCTTCAACTGGGTGTCATGGTCGGTGCCGCGTTTGTACTCGATCCTTTCCGCTTTCTGGTGCTCTGGACCCTTCAGCACTGGATGGGGGCAGTCGGGCTGGTGAGTTTCCTCGGGGGAAACGATATCTCATCCAGGCAAACAGAAGGGTCTTCGCATTCCCGGATTCTTCACATTCGTTCCCGGATTGGGGTACTGATCTTGCTATGTTTGGTTTCGTTACTGATGACCCCGATGATGGAAATCGAGGCACTCTCTGCGGACAGTGCCTACAGCGCCCAGTGGTGGCCCGAATGGTGGGAATGGATCCAGCGGCAAAGCTGGCTTCCGCTGGTGATGGTCATTGGATTTTCAAGTGGATTCATTCATTACCTGATGGACCGTGCGGTCTACCGGTTCAGTGATCCGCAAACCCGTTCTGTGCTGACAAAATTGCTTTATCATGAACGAACTCCAGGCAGCATCTGAGAATCCCAAATGGGAACTGGAAGAGGAATTAAAAAAGTACTGGCCCAGTGCCGTCGAGGGAGATTTTGAACATCCTGAAAAAGGAACCATCCACTATTGGGCAGGGGAACAGCGCGGGAGAATTGTGGTTCGTTTCACCTATCCGCAGCAGCCTGTTGAGGACCAGAACAAAGTTTTTTTCATCGATGCGGGGACTGAAGGGTGGGTACTGCGACACGTCTCAGAGTTCCAGAACCTGGATGCCGAACTGAAACTGGTCAAAAACCAATCGTTCCGGATACTCGATGAATTGAATCAACGCTATCGGGGGATCATTGATGAGTTCATGAAGGTCCGGGACGGCTGGTCTCATTTCTGATTGCTCCATTCCGCATTTTTCTTGGTTCCGGGATCAGCTTCTGATTTCCTGGATCCCAACCGTTTTCCGTAAAAGAGTCTAAAATTCCTTTCAATCGAGGGCACCGATTCCCTTGAGGATCGTTTGAACCACCTGTTTTTTCGCTTCCGCAAATTGTTCGTCTGAAAGGTTCTGCTGCTGGTTGAGCGCCCGGATCTGGGATTCGAAATCGGCAAAATGCTGGGTCACCGCCCAGATCATGTACATCAGAATCCGCGGATTCAAAGCCTGGATTGTTCCCGTGTTGATCCAGTCGGTGATGCGTTTTACCCGGGTGTCGAGCCATGCTGCCAGAGTCTGCTCGAGCTGGTCCTGAATCAGCGGAGCACCGCGTATAATTTCTTCGGCCCAGATTCTTGACTCCAAAGGACGTTTTCGGGATAAGTCCATTTTGGTTTCGAAGTATCCCCGTAAAGCTTCCACAGGTTTGCTTTGGGAAGGCCTGCTTCTTCCGCAATCTTCCTCATCGTTGCACCCTGGTAGCCGTAACCTGCGAAAATTTTAACCGCAGCTGCCAGAATCCTGCGTTCATTGTTGATACGGATCTGATTCTTGCGCACCGATTTTGCAGTCTTCTTGTATTTGGAGAGATCGTTTTTCAAAAAATCCTCAGTCCTGGTAAAGGATTACGGTCCATCACGAAACGTTTGTTGTTGCTGTTTTTTTTCAAGAAAAACCCTGAAAATCCATCGCCTATGCGGATTTCAGCAAAAATAACTTGAATTCTTGTAGGCTGATGATGTAAATAAACCTGACCGAACGGTCAAGATTAATTCCCGGGCTGAGGTTTTTTCTCGTCCGGATTCACATAAAAACTAAGGAAGACTCATGAAAGTTCGTGCGGGATTGATACAGATGTCACTCAAGGGGGATACCTCGATGTCCCCGGAACAGATACGGGAAGCGATGATAGAGGCCCATCTGCCGCTGATCGATGAAGCAGGCAGCAAGGGGGTTCAGATTCTCTGCATGCAGGAAGTTTTCACCCAGCCCTATTTTTGTCCGAGCCAGGATGCGAAGTGGTATGCCGCTGTGGAGAAAATCCCGGAAGGCCCCACCACCAAACTGATGCAGGAATATGCGAAGAAGCACAACATGGTGATTGTGGTGCCGATTTATGAAGAGGAAATGGTCGGCGTGTATTACAACACCGCCGCAGTGATTGATGCGGATGGCGAGTATCTTGGGAAATACCGGAAAAATCACATACCCCATGTGGCGGGTTTTTATGAAAAATTCTTTTTCAAGCCCGGAAATCTGGGATATCCCGTGTTCGAGACGGCTTACTGTAATCTCGGTGTTTACATTTGTTACGACCGGCATTTTCCTGAGGGATGGCGGGCGCTGGCATTGAACGGCGCAGAATACATCGTCAATCCTTCGGCAACCGTCGCCGGGCTTTCCCAATACCTCTGGGAACTCGAGCAGCCCGCTTCTGCGGTGGCCAATGGTTGTTTCATCGGTGCCATCAACCGGGTCGGCAGTGAAGAGCCCTGGAACATCGGCAAATTCTACGGATCCAGCTACGTGGTCAATCCGCGTGGAAAGATCGAAGCCCAGTTGGGGGAAGACGAAGACGGACTGCTGGTACACGACATGGACATGGACATGGTTCGTGAAATCAGGAATCTCTGGCAGTTTTTCCGTGACCGTCGTCCGGAAGTTTATGAAGACCTGATCGAGCTTCGATAGGAGAAGTTCAGAGAGTTCTGCTTGGTCCGTAATTCAATTTGTAACCAACAATAAAGTATCATGTCACAGACACCTGACATCCAGTCAGGCAGGCTCAGCCGCCAGCAACTGGAGCAGAATTTTGAGGACATCCATCCTCCGCTGGATTCCGGAAACGCAATGCTGGAGGCCCAGCGTTGCTATTATTGTTTTGACGCACCCTGTGTTAATGCCTGTCCGACAGCGATCGACATTCCGAGTTTTATCCGCAAGATTTCAACGGGCAACATCCGTGGTTCGGCAAAGGACATTCTAAGCCAAAACATCATGGGTGGCATGTGCGCCAGAGTATGTCCTACCGAAGTACTTTGTGAGGGAGTCTGTGTGCGGAACACCCAGGAAGGGCAACCGGTCCGGATCGGAGAACTCCAGAGGTATTCCACCGACTGGCTGATGGAAAAAGGGGACACGCTTTTCCAGAGAGCCCCTGCCAGTGGCAAAAAGGTTGCGGTCGTTGGCGGTGGTCCGGCAGGACTTTCCTGTGCTCACCGGCTTGCCATGCTCGGCCATGATGTGGTGGTTTTTGAAGCCCGGGAAAAATTGAGCGGCTTGAATGAATACGGGATTGCCGCCTACAAAACCGTGGATGGTTTCGCCCAACGTGAGGTTGATTTTATCCTTTCCATTGGTGGCATCGAAACCCGTTGCGGTGTCCGTCTCGGAAAAGAACTGAAACTGTCTGAACTGAAAGAGGAATTTGATGCGGTTTTCCTGGGAATCGGCCTGGGAGACGTGAACCAACTTGATATCGGTGAAACCCCCGGTGAAGGAGTTCACAGCGCGGTTGATTACATCGAAGACCTCAGGCAGGCCCAGAACCTGGAAAATCTTCCGGTAGGCCGCAGGGTGGTCGTTATCGGAGGCGGCAGCACGGCGATCGACATTGCTGTGCAAAGCAAAAAACTCGGCGCGGAAGACGTCACTATGGTTTACCGTCGGGGTCCGGAACAGATGTCTGCCACCGACGTCGAACAGGAATTTGCCCAGGTCAATGACGTCCGTATCCGAACCTGGCTCCAGCCCGATTCCTGGATGATGGAAAACGGGAGGCTTTCCGGAATCCGCTTCGAGTACACGGAACCTGATTCCTCAGGAAAACTGACAGGAAAGAGTGAGTATTTGGAAATCGATGCTGATTGTGTCTTCCTCGCCCTCGGACAAAAAATGATGTCTGACATTTTTGACCTGGAAATGGAGATGAATTCAGGGAAATTGGCAGTGGATGAACAAGGCGCTACCAGCCAGTCAGGGATCTGGGCCGGAGGAGACTGCATCCGTTCCGGAGAGGATTTGACCGTTCACGCGGTAGAGCAGGGCAAACAGGCAGCCATTGCGATGGACCAATGGCTGAGGAATTGATAATCTCAAAAGAAAAGGAAACACCATGGCAGATCTAAGCTGCACCATCGCAGGAATTCCTTCTCCGAATCCCTTCTGGGTTGCCTCCGCACCCCCCTCCGATAAATATTACAACGTGGATCGTGCCTTCAGGGCCGGCTGGGGTGGAGTGGTCTGGAAAACTTTGGGGATCGACCCGCCGATCGTCAACGTCACTTCACGCTACGGCAGTGTGAATCTGAACGGACAGAAGATGATGGGGCTCAATAACAATGAGTTGATCACCGACCGTCCCCTGGAGGTCAATCTTGCCGAAATCAAACAAATCAAAGAGGAATGGCCGGACCGTGCGGTGGTTGTGTCCCTGATGGTTCCCTGTAACCAGAACGACTGGGAATACATCCTGAGGAAAGTTGAAGATACCGGGGCCGATGGAGTGGAACTGAATTTCGGCTGTCCCCATGGAATGTCAGAACGCGGGATGGGCGCTGCGGTGGGGCAGGTTCCCGACTATGTTGAAATGGTTACACGCTGGGTCAAAGAAAATTCGGACCTTCCCTGCATTGTCAAACTGACTCCCAACATCACCGACATCCGCTACCCCGCCCGCGCGGCCAAAGCAGGAGGCGCCGACGGAGTTTCGCTGATCAATACGATCAGTTCCATCGTCTCGGTCGATCTCGACTCGATGAGCCCGGAACCCAGCATTGAAGGCAAAGGAACCCATGGAGGTTATTGTGGCCCGGCAGTCAAGCCGATTGCCCTCAACATGACTTCGGAGATTGCCCGGGATCCTGAAACCCTGGGCCTGCCGATTTCTGCCATAGGAGGTATTTCCAACTGGAAAGATGCGGCGGAATTCATGTCCATGGGGGCTGAGGGAGTGCAGGTTTGCACCGCCATCATGCACTATGGTTTCAGGATCGTCGAAGACATGATCGAAGGACTGAATCATTGGATGGACGAAAAGGGATACGAGAAGATCGAGGACTTCCGTGGAATGGCTGCAAAAAATGTAGTGGACTGGCAATATCTGAGACGCCTCGCATCAGGCGATCAAAATGAATAAAAGCAACGGAAGCCGAAGTTTCGAGGTCATCGACCAAGAATGCGTCGGCTGTAACCTCTGCATGCTGGTTTGTCCAGTGGACAACTGCATCACCATGGAACGGGTTGATTCCGGCAAGGAATACCAGAACTGGACGACCCACCCGAATAACCCGATGGCTGTCACCGAAACAGCCTGAAGGGAATAACCCAAAATCATCCGAAAAGAGTCTGAAACCTTTTTTCAGGACCGATTCGAAAAGGAGAAACTATGAGCACACTGATCAAGAACGGCCGGATTGTCACCGCAGTCGATGATTACAACGCAGATATTTTCATCGAGGACGAAAAAATCACCCAGATCGGGAAAAATCTGGAAATGGGGGCAGACAAGGTCATCGATGCCTCAAACCGCCTGGTGATTCCCGGGGGAATCGATCCCCACACGCATTTTGATATGCCTTTCGGCGGGACCATGAGTGCCGATGATTTTGAGTCTGGCCCGCGTGCAGCAGCTTTCGGAGGAACCACCTGTGTGATCGATTTCGCGATTCAGACCAAAGGAGAGTCGACCCTCAAAGGGCTTGATACCTGGCATGAAAAAGCCGACGGCAAGGCTCTCATCGATTATGCCTTCCACATGATCATTACCGATATGCCGGATTCCAGGCTTGGCGAGATGCGCAAACTGGCGGATGAGGGAATTACTTCCTACAAGCTCTTCATGGCCTATCCCGGTGTATTGTATGTTGACGATGGAACCCTTTACCGTGCCTTCCGTCAGGCGGGAGATAACGGCACCCGGATCTGCATGCACGCGGAAAACGGAATCGTGATCGATGAAATCATCAAGGAAGCGGTTGCTGACGGGCACACCGAACCAAAGTGGCATGGTTTGACCCGTCCCACCAGGATGGAAGCGGAGGGTGTTTATCGTTCGATTGCCATTGCCGAAGTCGCGAAGGTCCCATTATACATCGTCCACCTTTCCTGTTCCGATGCATTGGAAGAGGTCAAAAGGGCCCGAATGCGCGGAATCGATGTGATCGCGGAAACCTGTCCCCAGTATCTTTTCCTCGACAAGAGTTATTATGAAAAAGAGGGGTTTGAAGGCGCAAAATGGGTGATGACTCCTGCCCTCCGTGAAAAATGGAACCAGGATGAACTCTGGCAGGGACTGAAATTCCGCGACCTGGAAACGATCGCCACCGACCATTGTCCTTTCTGCTTTAAGGAACAGAAGGAACTTGGTCTGGAATCCTTCACCAAGATCCCCAACGGGGCACCGGGTGTGGAAAACCGGATGAGTCTGATCTACAACGGTGGAGTGGTCCAAGGACGGATGGATCTCAACCGTTTTGTCGAGGTCACTTCCACCGCCGCGGCCAAAGCCTTCGGTCTTTTCCCCAAAAAAGGAACCATCGCCGTCGGAACCGATGCGGATATCGTCATCTTCGATCCCGAGCGCAAGGAAACCATCAGCGTCAACAATCCTTGCACCCACCACATGCGTGTCGACTATTCTGCCTACGAGGGTTTCGAAGTGCAGGGTTTCACTGAAACTGTTCTCAGCCGAGGCCGGGTGATCATTGAAAACAATGAGCAGAAGATTGAAAAGGGCGGTCAATTTGTTAAACGCGCCCTGACCGGTTCCCGCTTGGACTGATCTCTAGTGCGGATTTTTGTTTATTCAGAGGGGCTCCTGATTAGGGAGTCTCTTTTTCTCCTGGCATGATGATGGGCCTCCTTTAAACTATTCAGGTCCGCGCGGTATGCCATTTTTCACCAAAATATCTTAACAAGAAGAATAGGGTTTCAACTTGAGTGCAGCATCGACCTCTGCGGAGGCTAACGCCGTTGAAGCCAAAAACCTGGATTTGGTGTTCCAAACCAGGGACAGTCCCATCCACGCTCTTTCCGAAGTTAATCTTGAAATCCGTCGTGGAGATTTCATCAGTTTCATTGGGCCTTCGGGATGCGGAAAAACCACCCTTTTAAGGGTCATCGCCGATCTTGAAAAACCGACCGGTGGCAGCATTGTCGTCAACGGGGTCAGCCCCGAACAGGCACGTCTTCAACGGGCGTACGGATATGTGTTCCAGTCCCCGGCTTTATTTCCCTGGCGGACGGTGGAGGGAAACCTCAAATTGCCTCTGGAAATCATGGGCATCGATGCTGCGGAAAGAACCCGACGGGCAAAAGAAAGCCTGAAAATGGTCAACCTTGAAGGCTTCGAGAAAAAGTTTCCCTGGCAGCTTTCCGGCGGGATGCAGCAACGGGTTTCGATTGCCAGGGCATTGACCTTTGATCCGGAACTGCTTCTGATGGACGAGCCTTTCGGCGCGCTCGACGAAATCGTCAGAGATCAACTGAATGAGCATTTCCTGAGACTCTGGGAAAAGAATCGGAAAACCGTTGTTTTTGTTACCCATTCGATCCCGGAAGCTGCATATCTCTCCACCAGGATCGTGGTGATGTCTCCAAGACCGGGTCGGATCATCGAATGCATCGACAGTGACCTTCCTCCGGACCGGACTCTGGACATCCGGGAAACTCCGGAATTTTTGGATCTTTCTCACCGCATCCGGGAAGGACTGCGTGCCGGACACAGTTATGATTGAGCGCAAATTCATTTCCCGTCTATTTCACAAGACAACATCACCAAAATTTTTTTTGAACAATGATTCGTCGCTTGCGTGATTCCTCATTGATCCCTGTTTCGGTGGTGGTGGCTTTCATCATCCTGATCTGGTATGCGGGTGCGGTTTATCTTAATTCACCTGTTTTAATAGATCGGTATGAACGGCAGAAGACGGAATGGAATTTTGAAAAATTAAGACAGGATGCCTGGGCAATGGAACGGCCGATCCTGCCGGCTCCGCATCAAATCCTGAAGGATATGAACAAGTCCATCCTCCAACGGAAGGTCACCTCCAAAAGAAGCCTCGTTTATCACGGCTGGGTTACCATCTCATCGACACTGGTAGGTTTTGGGATCGGGGCCTTGCTTGGGATTGTGCTGGCGGTGGGGATTGTTTACATACCTACCTTGAACCGCAGTGTGATGCCCTGGATCATTGCCTCACAGACCATACCGATTCTTGCTATAGCCCCTATGATAATTGTAGGGCTAGGCTCAATTGGACTGACAGGACTCTTTCCAAAATCTATTATTTCTGCTTATCTTTGTTTTTTCCCGGTCACCATCGGAATGGTGAAGGGCTTACGTTCTCCGGATCCGATCCACATGGACCTGATGAAGACCTATTGTGCGAGTGATTCCCACACGTTTTTCAAATTGCGGTGGCCATCATCAACGCCATTTCTCTTTGCCAGCTTAAAAGTATCTATAGCTATAAGTTTAGTTGGAGCAATTGTAGGAGAATTACCTGCAGGTGCTCAAGCAGGTCTAGGTGCAAGATTACTTACTGGTTCATATTATGGACAAACGATTCAAATATGGAGTGCATTGATTTGCGCCTCAATATTAGCTGCAATCTTAGTATTCTTGATGATTGCTATAGAAAAAATTGTTCTCAAAAAAATGGGAGGTAGGCTAGTTTGATTAAAAATTTTTTAACATTATGTTCTCCATTAGATACACTTTCTTAACGTTCATTTTTATCATTCAGTTATTTTTTTATAATAATTGGATGAATGGCAATTGGATAATCATATTAATATCATTAATTCCAATTTTCACTTCTATGAAAATGGTTTTTAAAAAGAATTATAAGAACAATATAAAAAATTCTTTATTTTTAAGCATTTCAGTTATTTTCGGAATTTATATTTTACTTTATGGGGTACATAATATTGGGAGTGATAAAGCTGGTTTAGGTTTGTGGATGTATTTATTTGCATTATGTGTAATGATTTGGGAAATGTTAAGCAGTTGGTCAGAAATTGATACATCACTTAATTCAAAATTAAACTTTGTTATAAATTTAGTTGTTCCAGTTTTATTTGGCATTTCTTTACTTTTTTTATGGCAAGTATTGACAGTAGGATTAAAAATCCCACATATACTATTACCTTCACCGCTAAAAATAGGAATCGCCTTTTCAAATTCAATCCCAATGTTGTGGGAAGATTTTCAGCAAACTTTTTTAAAGGCTGTCTTATCTGGATATTTTATGGGATGTTTTTCAGGATTTATCATTGCAATCATGGTTGATAGAATTCCATTTCTTCAAAAAGGACTTCTACCTTTAGGAAACCTTATCAGCGCTTTACCAATTATTGGAATCGCTCCAATTATGGTCATGTGGTTTGGATTTGACTGGCAATCCAAAGCTGCGGTTGTCGTGATCATGACTTTCTTCCCAATGCTTGTAAATACCATTACAGGTTTATCTGTAACGGGACAAATAGAAAAAGATCTACTCCATTCATATGCTGCGAATTATTGGCAGAACCTTATTCTCCTTAGAATACCTGTTTCTTTACCATTTGTTTTTAATGCTCTAAAAATTAACTCGACTCTTGCGCTTATTGGGGCAATTGTAGCAGAATTCTTTGGCACTCCTATCGTGGGGATGGGTTTTAGAATATCGGCCGAAATAGGCCGTTTGAATGTCGACATTGTATGGGCAACCATATTAGTGGCGGCTGTGTCAGGTTCCATGTTCTATGCTTTGATTACAATATGTGAAAGAAGTTTAACATCATGGCACCCTTCCATTCGTGAAAATTAAGCTGTTTTATGCTTATGCTTCAATGTTTAACAATATTCTGGAGATATTTATGAAAAAGATATTGTCTATAGTTCTATTTGGACTAGTTTCATCTATGGCTTATTCAGCTGATAAATTAACGCTTCAACTTCAATGGGTAACTCAAGCGCAATTTGCCGGTTATTATGTTGCATTGGACAAAGGCTATTACAATGATGAAAATTTGAATGTTACAATTAAACCAGGTGCTCCGGATATATCACCTCCTCAGGTATTAGCAGGAGGTGGGGCCGATGTAATGCTGAATTGGATGCCATCAGCATTGGCTGCTAGAGAAAAAGGGGTTCCTGTAGTAAATATTGCTCAACCCTTCAAGTCTTCAGGATTGATGTTGACATGTTGGAAAGATACAGGAATTCGAAATCCTGCAGATTTTAGAGGTAAAACTATTGGAGTATGGTTTTTCGGAAATGAATATCCTTTTTTAAGTTGGATGAGTCAAGAGGGTATTCCTACAAATGGCGGAGCTAATGGTGTTAAAGTTCTCCGGCAAGGTTTTAATGTAGATCCTCTAATTCAAAGGCAGGCAGATTGTATTTCAACAATGACATACAACGAATATCATCAAGTTTTAGATGCAGGAATATCAGAAAATGAGTTAGTAACTTTTAAATATGAGGATCAAGGAGTTGCTACATTAGAAGATGGGATTTATGTTTTAGAAAATAGACTCAAGGACCCCTCTTTTAAGGACAAAATGGTCAGATTTGTTAGAGCTTCAATGAAAGGTTGGAAATATGCTGAAAGAAATCCTGATGAAGCTGCAGAGATTGTCTTAGATAATGATGCCACTGGAGCCCAAACTGAAAAACACCAGAAACGCATGATGGGAGAAATTGCAAAGCTTACTGCAGGCTCTAATGGGGAATTGGATCCAAAAGATTATGAGAGGACTGTTTCTACTTTGCTTGCTGGAGGCTCTGATCCCGTCATTTCTAAAAAGCCTACAGGTGCATGGACCCATGAAATTACTGATTTAGCGTTAAAATAGTTTGTAAGAAAAAAAATTAAAATACTGCGGGAGGGAATTCTCTCTCCCGCAATTCCTCCGATCCTTTCTGGATCATTCTCGAATTCAAAAATATTTCTAGGATCTGTTGCATTGAGTTTGTGCTTAAACGAATTCAATCCATAAATCCTGTAATGGGTTAAAGCTGGGACTGGAGCTTTCCTGTGTTCCTTTTTGGTGCGCCAAATTATTTTTTGGTTAAGTTCAAGATTTCATGTTTTTCTACTATCCGTTTCTTCAAATCATTTCTATAGTGTCGCCTTTTTCAAATTAAACTTTCATCTCTTTGAATTACACCATTTTTGACACTCCTGTTTTAAGGGTGTTTTTTCGTGGGGTTTCGAACCTGATCCTTTTTTGCGCCGGTTGGAAGTCGGAAGGCAAGACTCCAGAGGTTCCAAAGTGTGTGATCATTGCAGCTCCCCACACCTCCAACTGGGACCTCCCCCTGGCACTTTTTTTCGCGTTTCATTTCAGGATGAAAATCCATTGGCTTGGAAAGTCCTCGTTGTTCAAAGCTCCTTTCCAGGGGTTTTTCAAGTGGCTTGGAGGCATCCCCGTCAATCGTGCCCAGAAAAATCAAATTGTCCAGCAATCGGTCCAACAGTTCGAACGATTTGATGAACTTTCGCTGATGGTTCCGCCTTCAGGAACTCGTGCAAGTGTCAACAAATGGAAAACCGGGTTCTATTATATCGCCCATGGAGCGAATGTCCCCATTGTGCTCGGATTTCTTGATTATCAAAGAAAAGTCGGAGGTTTAGGACCTCTGTTCTATCCCACCGGAGATTATCAGACGGATATGGAGGAGATTAAAACCTTTTACTCAACCATTTCAGGAAGGTATCAACATGCCCAACACGTTGAAGACGAAGTTCAAAAGATTTCAAAAAAAAACCATATGTTAGGAGACGTTGTCAGGAGTGCAGAATCGCTTAAGTTTACGTCCCTCCCTATATATATTCCGTCAAAGGAAAATTGATCGGTAAAATATCCTTTCTAAGGGAACCTATGGCATTGATGATTCAACTGAATAAAACATTGATGCAATAATTTGCATCTTTATCTGAGATATCTGCAGAGAAGTAGTTGGAGTCTTAGAAAAAGGATCTTCAGGGTAAAATGGGAAAATCAATAACCCTGAGATGTTTCTGAATCAATTATAAATTCTGTAAAAGTTGTAACCATTGATACCGATATCCATTAAGTCAATTATGAAAAATCTAATCACTATGAAACGAATTTTCTTTTTTTTGGTCATTCCGATGGTCATATCCAATATTGTTCCTTCTTACTCTCTTGCAATCACTCAGAAAAAAACGAAATGGAACACAAACGGTAGTGCTTTTGTGAATGATGGATATGATGTTGTGTCCTATTTTAAGAACAATAAAGCCCTAAAGGGTGATAAAAAATTCACTGTAGAATGGGATGAACACATGTGGCTGTTTGCAACAAAGCAACATGCAGATCTTTTCATGAATAATCCTGAGAAATATGCTCCTCAATTTGGTTCATATTGTTCTTGGGCAGTCAGTCATGGTTATTCTGCCAGTGTTTCTCCAGCAGATTCTTGGGAAATTGTTGACAATAAATTGTATCTCAATTTCTCTCCATCGGTTCATAGATCTTGGCAGGCTGACAATCCTGCGGCATTAAAACGGGGACATGAAAACTGGCCTTCAGTTAAAGAAG
>LUMI01000605.1_pt1 | contig 21255 bp, 18 predicted proteins | sample 729681 | NCBI WGS metagenome assembly LUMI01 (sample SAMN03860267, study PRJNA289734) | marine metagenome | biome: seawater column; feature: ocean; material: water; isolation source: Red Sea water column Station 34 - depth 10m | place: Saudi Arabia: Red Sea | collected 2011-10-15 | depth 10 m
CGACAAGGGTAGTGGTTGTCGGAGGACCCGAACTTGGAGAGGGATCGATCTCTGAAAAATGTGATCGTTTTGTCACCGAGTTTGACCACTTCCGTTCAGCAGTGATCAATGAACCCAGGGGCTCTGAGATATTGGTGGGTGCACTGCTCATGGAGCCGCAATCCAAAGAGTGTTTATGTGGTGTAATTTTTTTCAATAATGTCGGAGTTTTGGGAATGTGTGGGCACGGTACCATTGGTCTCATGATCACACTTGCTCACCTTGGGCGGATTCAACCCGGAAGGCATATGGTGGAAACCCCTGCCGGGATCGTCGAAGCGGAACTTCACACAGATCATTCTGTAACCGTTTGGAATGTCCCAAGTTTTCGTGAAATAAAAAACCTCTCCCTAGAAATTTCTGGAGGAAAAACAATTCGTGGAGATATCGCGTGGGGTGGTAACTGGTTTTTCCTATGTGAAGACCATGGATTTGAACTTCTTCTTTCCAATCAAAAAGAACTAACGGATTTTACCATCGAGGTCAGGAACGCATTACATGACGCAGGGTATCCAAAGGTTGATCATATTGAACTCTTTAGTCCACCCTCATCAATTCAAGCTGATTCAAGAAATTTCGTATTTTGTCCAGGTGGGGTTTATGACCGTTCACCGTGTGGAACCGGAACCAGTGCGAAATTAGCTTGTCTTGCAGAAGAGGGAAAACTTAAGCCCGGTCAAACTTGGATCCAGGAGAGCATTACCGGAACAACTTTCCAGGCTTCTTATGAAGAGGATCCGCGGAACAAGAATAGAATCATTCCAAAAATTCGTGGGAAAGCATTCATTACTGCGGAAACAACATTATTCTTCGATGAACAGGACCCTTTAGGGTTCTAAGCAAAAAATCAAAGGCCAGTTTTTGGGGGGAGTAAAAAAAATGAGATCTAAACATTAGATCATTTGATTTAAAGCTTGTATTGGATGAAGGGGACGGAAATTTTCAAATCGTTCAATTTGGGATCTGCAAGAAAATCCGCTGACTAATAGTTGATTTCCTAAATTTGAATCTCCCCGGCAATGTTTCTGCCAACTCATCTTATAGATCCCTTTTGATTCTTCAAAGTGTTCTGTTTCATGCCCATAAGTTCCTGCCATTCCGCAACAACCTACTTCAATCAGATTTAATTCCTGTCCCAATGCCTGGAAGATTTCCAGCCATTGGGTCTGAGATGCGGAAGCCCCGGTTTTTTCCATACAATGTCCGAGCAAAGAAAATGTTTCAGATTCTCTGGGACGGTGAGATTGGAGGAGATGAAGTTGTTCGAGCAGAAATTCCTGAGGCAACATCACATTAAAATTCAAATCGTCATTCATCAGGATTTCAGGATACTCATCCCGATACGTAAGCACGACACTCGGTTCGATACCAACCAAGGGAATTCCTGATGATGCGATTTTTTGAAGCCATGAGGCCTGTTTCTCTGCAACCTTTCGGAATTGATTGAGAAATCCCTTTACATGAAGGGGTTTCCCGTTTTCATGAAAAGGTGCCAGAAAAACATGTAGTCCAAGCTTTTTCAGCAGATGGTAAAATTCGATGATCAATCCTGATTCATAGAAACTGGTGAAAGCATCCTGAATCAGAATCACTCGCTTCTGTTCCGATTTTATAACATTGAATCCATCAGCTTTTTCATTCCAAGTTGGAATTTTTTCCAGCTTTTGAAGTTTTTTGAGGGATTGGGAACTGAATTCGGGTACGTCCCTCATCCCGAAACGTCGAATCCACTTTTGTGATATTTTCGAATTCAGTATGGCATTTGAGACACCTGGAAACCTCGACAGTATTTGACCTGTTTTTTCGGTACTTCCTACCAGGTAATCCTTGATCGGTCTCGGATATCTGGTGTGATATAGTTGAAGGAATTTTGAACGGAATGAAGGAACATCTACGTGGATCGGACATTGAGTGGCACAGGCTTTACAGGCCAGGCATCCGTTCATGGCGTCATAGACTTCATGGGAAAAGTCATTCTCTGATCTTTGTTTGAAACTTCTGAGAAAGCGACCAAAAGGACTTGATCCCGTTGTGGCAAGTGTTCCAGGATCCTGAAATTTTTCCAAAAATGGAATTGCCCATTGGGATGCTTTTTCAGGAGCTTTTATTGAAATCAAACGAAGCCATTCCCTCAGCAGTCCAGCCCTTCCTTTTGGAGAATGAATCCGGTCACGGGTGATTCTGGATGACGGGCACATCACATGATCGGGTGCATAATCGAAACACGCCCCATTACCGTTACATTCCATTGCAGGGCGAAATGCTTCTCTGAGCTTCGGATCAACCTGGCGGTCATGGTGTCCACGCATGGGTCCGTCTACTTTGACCACCTTCTCCGGAAGTGAAAGCGGTGTGACGATTTTTCCTGGATTCAAGCGATTTTGCGGATCAAAGGCTTCCTTGATGCGGCGGAGTTCGCGGTAGAGTTCTTTTCCGAAGAAATCCTCTGTGTACTCACTACGAAATCCCCGTCCATGTTCTGCCCACATCACCCCTTTGTATTTGATGACCAGATCTCGGACCGCATCTGAAATTTCCTTGACCCGTGCTTCATCGATGGGGTCCTTAAGGTCTAATGCCGGACGAACATGAAGACAGCCGACATCAACATGACCGTACATGCCGTATTCAATTCCATGCCGATCCAAAAGGGCGCGGAATTCAAGGATATAATCGGCAAGATGTTCTGGTGGAACTGCGGTATCTTCGACAAAGGCAATAGGTTTTCGTTCTCCAGGCATGTTGCCAAGAAGGCCCACCCCTTTTTTGCGAAGATTCCAAAGTTCAGAGATTTCACGTGCTTTTCCGGTAATGAAGTAGCCAAGTGCTTCTCCGGGAAGGTCACGTTTTTTCAGAATTTCCTCGCAAATAGGGTTTATTTTTTCTTCCAGTTCACCAAGTTTTTCGCCTGAGAATTCAACGAGATTGATGGTTTTAGTAGGTTTCCCTTCTGGGGCTTCAATCCATTTTTTTACCCTGGGATAGATTTCATCCGTTTTAGCGAGGGTCAGGATTTTTTCATCGAGGGTTTCGATCGCGGTGGGGTTTGATCCGACCAACCTCGATGCGTCACGCAGGGCATCCTTGAAACTTCCGTAATGAACGACCAGCAGCAAACGTGCTTTCGGAATCGGAGTCAGTTTCAAACGGGCTTCGCTGACAAATGCAAGGGTTCCCTCGGAACCTGAAAGAAGAGGATTGAGGTTAAAGATGGAATCGTTTTCGTCCAGAACTCCGGCCAGATTGTAGCCGGTCATGAAACGGCTTAAGCGCGGAAAGGTTTCTCGAATGAGTTCTTTCTTGGATCGAACAACCTCATCGACGGTTCGAAAAATCTCTCCTTGGATGCCCTGACTCTGTTTGTGTTCCTCAAGGGACTCATTTTTGATGGGAAAGGATTGGAGGGTTTCTCCATTGGATAGAACACAGTTCAACTCCATAATATGGTTGCTGGTTCTTCCATAAACTCGGGACCCTTTGCCGCAAGCGTCAGTATTGATCATACCTCCCAGAGTCGCCCTGCTGCTTGGGGAAACATTGGGAGCAAAGAAAACCCCATGGGGCTTTAGGTAATCATTTAACTGATCCAGCACCACTCCCGGTTGAATCCTAACCCAAGCTTCATCCAGATTGAGTTCCAGGATTTGATTCATGTGGCGGGAACAATCTACGATGATTCCCTCTGATAAGGATTGTCCGTTGGTGCCCGTTCCTCCGCCGCGTGGGGTCAAACTGATTTTCTGGTATTGTTCTTCAGCAGAAAGCTCGAGAACCAGTTTTAAATCTTCTGTATCTTTTGGAAAAACCACAGCCTGAGGCATCACCTGATAAATACTGTTATCGGTGGCGGTGACCAGCCGGGTCCCGTAGTCTTGTCTTAAATCTCCTTTGAATCCCTGATCTTCAAGATCTTGAAGGAATTGAAGATAAAGATTGTCAGTTCGCTTAGAGTCCAGGGCAGGAATCATCTGCATTGGAAGTTAAAAAAGGGAGGGATCAGTCGGAAAACTTTGCGGTACGGTTCTGGAGATGTGCCATCATGGCTTCTTCAAGATCCTCTGAAAGCAGCATGGCCGAATTCCACGTTGCCACCTGATTCAAGGATTCCTGAACAGAATGGTCTCTGGAATAAAGCAGGGTTTCCTTGATTCCGCTGATGGCCAGGGGTGATTTTGCAGCAATGCTCCTGGCCACTTCAAGAACACCCTGCATCAAGCTTTCCTTGTTTTCATAACAGTTGTTTAACAGTCCCATCGAAAGTGCTTCTTTCCCATCAAAACTGCGTCCCGTGAAAGCCAATTCCCTTACGATACCCTGTGGTACTAGAGTAGGCAGTCGTTGCAGTGTGCCGACATCCGCCACCAGGCCCAGGTCGATCTCCTTGATCTGGAAACGGGCATCTTCGGTCGCGTAACGTAAATCGCATGCGGTGATCAAGTCTACCCCGCCTCCGATACATGAACCGTGAACCGCTGCAATCACAGGTTTTCGGCAACGTTCAAATTCGGAAAAGGACGATTGGAGTTCGAGGATTTTTCGTCTGAGAAAATCACGTTTCCGCCCTTCACAGTCATATTCCTCAGATTTTATTCCAATTTCCTGGAGAAGATTCAGGTCAATGCCGGCCGTGAAATGTTTTCCCTCAGCCGAGAGGATGCAAACCCTGACGGATTTATTTTGGTCAAGATCCCTGAAACATTTCCCAAGTGCTTGCCAAAGTTCTCTGTCCAGAGCATTGGCTTTTTCAGGTCGATTGAGAATAACCTGTGCGATGGGTCCTTCAATTTCAATCTTGAGTGACTCTGTCAAGATACTGTTTCGGGTACAGGTTGTGTCTCAAATTCCGTGAGTTTCCTAAGATTGCTGCATTCAAGATCATCCAATTGGTCAAGATGAAACCGAGCAAGTTCAAGATGCGCTTCGATTTTTTGCTGAACTGGGATCCAGCACCAAGAAAGAAGCTTTTTCCAATCTTTTTCTAAAAAGTCAGGTGTCGGATGTAAATTAGAAAGTATTTCTCTCACTCTTTTCGAATCTCCTGGTTCCAGCCCTTTCTCGAGCCAGAGGCACATTGGGTAAAGCACTTTTTCTTTCTCAATGGCCTGAATCATTAGATCATGATCACAAACCGTTTCAAGGTCCTTTTGTAGCAAGGAAGCCATTCCTAATTCGAATCCGAATTTCCCAAGTGTTTCAGAAGTATGAGGACTTGCCTCACCCCATATCGAGGCACAAACTGCTCCTGCTCTAAAGAGGCTGGCATGCTTCAATTGGGTTATTTTTTCCCATGTTTCAGGGGAAGAATCCGCAAAGGGTTGTGAAACTTCCTGCATCTGCCCTAAAGCAATGTTCTGGGTAGTAGTTGAAATGGTTTCCAATATTTCGAGATTTCCTGCTCCGGTCAGTATTTCAAATGAAATTGAAAGCAGGTAGTCTCCAAGAAGCACGCTTGCCTCGTTTCCCCAAATTCCCTGAATTGGTTTTAATTGTCTTCGGGCTTCGCCAGGTTTGCGGACCTGTCGGTGGAGAAGAGAAGACGCATGGAGGAACTCAAGGATTCCAGCAAGGTCAAAAATTCTATCGTCTGCAGGTTTGAAGAGTTCAGCACATCGAACGGTCATCCTGGAACGAAGCTGTTCTTTTTTCTCCTCAAGCAGGTGCCCTGCAATTTGGGGAACAAACGGTAGTGAATCTCCTAAACGTTCGAGGATGGTCTGGTGGACTTCTGGAATCCGATCCTGCGTGTTTTCAGCTTCAGAAAAATGGAACATACTTGAGTATGATGAATTGCTTTTGGATGTACGTCTAAAGCTGAATGGGCAGATCTTCAAGCATCAACTGCCGCCATTCAAGAACCAGTGCCATCAGCATCATAAGAAAGCCTAGGATCGGCCACAGTGCATACCAACGATTAGGTGCTGGGCTCAGTTCACGAAGTAAAATCAGAACTGCATAAGTACACCAGACTCCCATCGAAAGTCCTAGCCGAATAGCAGACCAACCTGTCCGTTGTCCTTCGGAAAGCATCATTCCCAAGATCATTCCCAACGTTAGTCCAACAAAACCCCATTGGGTTGCTCTCAGATTGATCTTGTCCAGAGTAGCCAACGCGGGAAAACGGTTTTTTACGATGCCAACGAGTTTGGCTTTGATTTGATGCTCCTGGTAAAGAAAAAGGATTGCAGCTACGCATGCAGCTCCGAACAGTACGTAACCGGCAATAAAACTAATGACATGGCTGGCAAGGAGAGTCTGATGAAGCCAGTTCTGTTGATGAATCACTGCCAGTCCGGGAAAATGAACCTGACTGATCGAGGTTGAAAGACCCAAGAGCAAAATACTGAAAACCCGAAGCATTGATGAATGGTTCATGGTCTTCCAGCGACCAGGGAAAGCCTGGGATACAACAAGACAGACCCACGCAACTCCATTCAAAAAATCTCCTACGAAGGTCGCAGGCCATTGAGAAACAGTATAAAGAGTAATCAGAAGAACCAGGGTATGAAGCAACCAGGCAAGTCTTAAAACCTGGAGATCCAACCAGGCATAGCGGCTCGAAGAATCGAGAGTGAGTCCTGAAACCCAACTGACGCTGTAAAGTAAAAGACTGAACCAGGTTCCAAGGATCAGCATTTTGAGGACAAGGGATTATCTAGTGATAGCGTAAAAATGAACTTAACAGATAGGGTGGTTTTTTAAAAATATGTCATTCAATCTCGGTATTATTTCGTGGGTTTGATGCCAACCGCCTGATATTGAATTTTCTGCTCCCTTATATTTCTTCCATAAACCGTGGGACTGATAGCAAGATCTGCCTTGTTCCCCATCCATTCAAACCATTTTTCTCCATTCCAGGCAATCACTTCGGTACTGTTATGTTTTGGGCCAAACTGAAATTTAAGATGCTTTTTCCCGAATACCTCTGCAGTGTGTGGCATAACATTTCGGACACCAAGAACGGGTTCCGGATTTCCACGACCAAAAGGTGACAATCTCAGTAATTCCTTCCCAAGTTGAGGTTTAAACTCATCCTGGTTGAGCCAGGCATCGATGACAAGACCAACCGCACTGGATTTTTCTTGTGGAGAAGCTTGTTGTGATTGGTGGCTCAGTAGTTGTTGAAACCTTTGGCAGAAACGATCCAAGTTTTTTTCTGAAAGACTCAATCCGACAGCAGCAGGATGTCCTCCGAAACGGTTCAGCATCTGCCTGCATTCCTGAAGAAGGCTGCACAGGTCAAGGTCACCCACACTTCTTGCAGACCCCACTGCTATGGATTCCTGAAATCGTTCTGTTGAATTACCTGCATTGAAGGTTAAGGCCAAGGTTGTTTTTCCGAAATGTCTAGAAATCCTTGAGGCAATGTTGCCCATCACCCCAGGGTGCCATTGCTGATCAACAAGTATCAGTGCTTTTTGATTGATTTGTTGGCGAGCCTGGGCAAAAGCATCGCTGAAAACACGTGCCTCAATTTTCTGTCTTTGCTGGTTCAGGGAAAACATTTTATCTGCGAAAGGTCTGGCCTCGGTCAATGACTGGGATAAAAGAAGCTTTACTCCAAGGTTTGGATCATCAACCCTTCCTGCAGCATTTATCTTGGGTGCCAGCTTGAAGCTGATTTCTGTTGGAGTGACCCGGCCTCGCACTCCGCAAACTCTAAGCAATGCCTGAAATCCGGGACGCCTGCAGGGATTCAAATGCTCAAGTCCCTTCTGCACAAGAAAACGGTTTTCATCGGTCATCGGCATGCTGTCGGAAATGGTAGCGAATGCAACCAAATCCAATTCCTCATGAAGATCCGCACGGACTTTACCAGTCCTTTCCCAGAAACCGTCTAGACTGAGTTGATAATCCAAGGCTTCCAGTAGTTTGTAGGCCACCCCGGTTCCTGATAACCCTTTAAATGGATACAAGCAGTCAGGACGCATCGGGTTGATCATCGCCATAGCATCGGGTAATTGTTCACCTGGGGTGTGATGGTCGGTGATCAGCAAGTCGATTCCCATCCTCTTTAAGAAAGCCGCTTCCTCAACTGCCCGGGCTCCGTTGTCAACGGTAATGATAAGACGTGGATCGCGTTTTTGGAGTTCAATTAATGTTTGTTCTGTTAACCCGTAGCCGTCTTTAAGCCGCTTTGGAATGAAATAGCTGACCCTCATTCCCAACCTTTGCAGAAAGCGGTAGAGCATCACTGTTCCGGCGGTTCCATCAACATCATAATCCCCGTAAATGACAACCTTTTCACCAAGACAAAGAGCATTGATCAGTCGTTCGACCGCGAGATCCATGTCCCGCATCAAAAATGGGTCGTGGCAAATTTTGGAATGGGGTTCGAGAAAATTCAGGACCAGTTTTTTACTGGTCAGGTTTCTTGAAACAAGAAGGCGTGCGAGGATCTGAGAAATTTCGAATTCGCTGCTGAGATCTTTGGCCTGGATCCGATTTTCCGCAGTTTCAAGATCTTCCCAATTTTGAGTCTCTGGCCATTGCAGCATGATTCTTCTCCCTCTGGATTCACAAACAGAAGCCTATCATTATTCTATTCGATGTTAAAGAGTGGGTGAGTTTTAACTCACCCCATCAAGGGCTTTTTCCAGTAGGCTGCTTACCTTTGGCTGTCGAGGCAGATGAAGTTTGAATGATTCCTGGATGAGTGGTTTGATTTCTGCCAGATTTTGTCGAGTTTGCCTGATTTCTAGGGAGTTGAAATTTCTCAACGTTTTACTCCAGCGATTGAGAAACATGAAACTTCCGGGGTTTATGAGAATCGATTGCGAATGAGAGCTAAAACATGTTTCACAACGAACTCCTCCATGAGAAATGTCAATCTGGTAAAGGCGGTTTTTTTTTGGATTCAATTCGGTTTTTACCGGCACTTCCTGAAAAACGGGTTTTGAACAAATCACACAGTGTTCCAACTGGGGGTAAACACCCAGAAGATGAAGAAGTTTCAGTTCAAATTCAATCTTGTGTGCAGTGATATCTTTTTTTGAGGGAAGATGATTCAAGGCATTTTCAAGAAGCTCAAAATAAGCCTCGCTTTCAGGATCAGGAATCAGGGAAATATGAACCAATTCTGTAAAATAGCCGGTACGCCGAGCGTTGACTGCGAGCGCCGTAAAAAATTCCAGTTTTTTTTCCGAACTCTTTTGTCAGAAAATGAACCACCAGGTCTTTATCCCGATAGCTTGTTGTTTTGAGGACCAGAGACTTTGTTTGATGGAGTTGCATTGTTCAGGAAATGATGTAAAGAGTCACTTTGCCAATTGAAGGAATCTGTCTGGTGGTCATGTGTTCGGATTCATTTCCAGCAGAGGGGAGGATTCAAAAAATTTCATGTTTTCTAGAGGAATATCAAGCAAACGTTTTTCCGGCAACCATTCGCTGAGGAGGTAGGGCATTTCCTGTTCTCGTTTTTCATGCCGGGCAATCAGTAAATTCAGCGCATGTTGCAACTCGGGTGTGTTTCCATCAGGCCATTTGAGACGAGATAAGACAACTGAAGCTTTTTCGTATTCCATCCGTAGGTAATGTGCTTTTGCAAGCATCAAAGAAATATAGGGATTAATTTTTTTCGAACTCTGGGTCTGCTTGAGACTGTCCAGGACAATAGAACTTTTATTGCTTTCCAGAAAAAGTTCCTCCCAAAGATGGAGGATTTCCGTTTCTCCATTTTCCAAAAAAAGTTTCGTGCAGAGTACCGATGCTTTTTCATATTCTTCTCTGGAACGCTGTAATTCGATCTTTCCAATGGTTTGCAAAGTATGAATTTGGATTTCGGAAAGAAAAGGTTTCAGATAACTAAAGTCCCAATCCTGAAAATCCTCTGGATCATGCTGAAAAGCTTTTTTTAGATGTTCAATGTGTTTGTCCAAGAAAAAACTTTCTCCAAAATTTTTTGGGAATTCCTCCAGTAATCTTCTTTCAAGCTCAACACATTGCTTCCAGTTCTGTTCCTGCTCCATCATTCGGGAAAGCCCCTCAAGCACTTCAGGATGATCTGGAAATTTCTTTTTCATCCTGGTTGAGTGTTCCTCGAGTCCAGACCAATCCTTTTGCCAGAGGAGCATTCTGAAAAAGGAGAGTTCTAATTCCAGTTGATTGGGTTGGTCGGATATAGCTTCGTCATACCTCCTGAATACTTCTTCTTTACTTTCAAAAAAACGCAGTTGTTCGAGGTGTTGAATTTTTAAATGAATGAGAGCTTCCGGATCTTTTTCAAGAAGGCGGAAATTTTTTTCCATCTCAGTATAGTTCCCCTCAAGCAGAGCCTTGCGGAAATGATCTTGGCGTCCGAGCCTTTGCCTTTCCCCTCTGTTCTTCCAAATTTTGCGGAGACGGTTGATCCAACTTTGAGGACTGGAAAATAAAAACCTTGATTCGGAAAGAAGGAAGCCTAAAGCAAAACATCCCAAAATCATGGTCCAGACTGCAAATTGCAGAGTGAATGACCCATAAAGATGAACGGCCACGTTGTGATTGTTGAGTAGGGCAAAATAACCCAATCCGGAAATCAACAATAGAAGAAGTGCGAAACCCAATAAACTTTTCATGATTTAGAATGAATGGAATTCACTAAAGGTCAGTGATGATAAGATTCTCCACGGATAATCGTGAAGGCCCGATAAAGCTGTTCTAAGAATAAAATGCGAACCATTTGATGATTCAGGGTCATTTCAGAAAGTCGGATTTTTTTTGCAGACCCCGGGAGGAGGTCCTGCTGAAATCCATAGGCTCCACCAATCACGAAGGTCATTGAGGAAATTCCGGAGTTCATTTGTTGCTCCAGAAAAGAGGCAAATTCTTCAGAAGAAAGTCCTTTCCCCTTTTCATCAAGAAATATGGTCTGTTCTGCAGAATCCGCCTTTTGCAAAATTTTCTGGGTTTCCTCTCTGATAGAGTCCTTATTCCCGCTTTTTCGGTGTTGTGAGGCAGGAACTTCCTCAATGCTCAAGCGAAGGTATGGCCTAAGTTTTTTTTGATACTGTTGAATTCCTTCCTGGAGGAAGGTTTCCTTGGTCTTTCCGACCCAGAGTAATTTTAGTCGAAACATTTCAGCCTTTGTATGATTTAAGGCAGCCCTGGACAAAAGACAAAGCAAAAGCTTTTTGTGTTAGAATGATGCCCCTTTTAGTTTTTCCAGTGTCTTAAATCTGGAGGCATAAAAACATCCATTTGGAAAAACCTTGAATAAACATGTACCCCCTTTGGGCTTGCTCCGAAACCATCCCAGAATGATAATCATGGACAAAAAAATCTTGTTAAAAAAATTTTGATTACGATTTGAGAACTGAAAAGACGCTGCCCAGTCAGATTCTGGAAGAAAAAACGTTGTTTCGAAACCGATGGACTGAACTGGTGGAACTGACTTACCGTGATGAGAAGAATCAAATCCGTCATTGGGAGGGAGTGCATCGCAGTAGTCGCTCAAGTGCAGTGGTGATTGTTCCACGTTTGGTCCCTTCGGGTTCTTTTGTGCTGATTCGTCAATTTCGTCCACCAACAGGTAAATATTTACTTGAATTTCCTGCAGGATTGATAGATGAAGGAGAATCACCAGCAGAAACAGCAGTGCGTGAACTAAAGGAAGAGACCGGTTATTTCGGTAAAATTGAATCGGTGACACCCCCGCTCTACACTTCGCCTGGGTTGCTTTCTGAATCCTGTTTTATGGCATTTGTTTCCATTGATGAAGAAATCCCGCAAAACCGTTTCCCTGAGGCAGAAAATGAGCCTGGTGAATGTATTGAGGTGATTGTTTTAAAAGCCGATAAAATTCTTCCATATCTGGATGATGCTGCGGAAAAGGGTGATGGAATTGATATCAAGCTGTATACTTATTTTAAAACGAACCAGTTCTAGAGATGATTTTTAAGTCACCTGGCAGATCGAGTAAGCGAATTGGTTAAATTTGAAGTTCTGTTCACCAATTTGAAGAAATTACATTTTCTTTAGAATCGATCCGGGAATCTCATCAACCGGATTGACCGATGCAATCAAGCTCTTGAGCGGGATATCTCATGGGAGATGATGTGCAATGGAAAAAGGCTGAAAAGCCTCAGATAATACAAAATGTACTTGGGCATCCTCAACTCCGCCCTCTGATAGACGACTGGGAACGTCGGGAGCCTGATCCAAGGATTAGGTCATCACTGAATGATAAACTTGCCCGCTTATCTCCAGACCGCCCTTTCTGGGTAGCGGCACTCCTGTTTGATCTCTATCAAAATCCTGAAACACTTCCATCCTACTGTAAGACTGTAGCGGATCAAAGATCTGAAGAGGAGGCTTCGAATGAAATATTTCAAGAGGCACTTCCTCATTATTTCAGGCTGCAGAAGGTTTCAACTGTTTCTAACACACCAAAGGTTGAAAAACAGGCAAATCTTGCCATCAGGATGATCGCCTCCCTCCTGTCTGATGTGCAGTTGGTTAGTGTCTATCTTGCCCTGAGGATGCAAAAACTGGAATGGCCGGAGCCTTTAGACGATGAAGAAAAACAGCAATCCGCATGGATCAATCTCTACGTTGATGCACCCCTAGCAAGCAGAATCGGTATTTTCTGGATCAAATCCGAGTTGGAGGACCGTGCTTTCCAAATACTTCAGCCTGAACAGTATGCGGATCTAAAACGTTTGGTGGCAAGGAAACGGGATCAGCGGAGAATGCTGGTTGAAAAAACCCTTCAGGAGATTCAGAAGATGCTCCAAGAAGCGGGGTTGAAACATCAGGTTCAGGGACGTTACAAGCGATTTTACTCGATTTTTGAAAAATTAAAACGCGTCGATGATGATTTTGAAAAGATCCATGATCTGACGGGTTTCAGGGTATTGGTTGAACATGTGAGGGATTGCTTCACTGCCTTGAGTTACATTCATGAACGCTGGATTCCGATTGATGACCGTTACAAAGATTATATTTCTCAACCTAAACCAAACGGTTATCAGTCATTGCACACCACAGTTTTAAATGATGAGGGAGAACCTCTGGAAATCCAAATACGCACCCAAGAAATGCATCGGGTTGCAGAAAATGGATTCGCTGCTCATTGGCTTTATAAGTCCTCACCGGATTCTCCCCACTCACCTGGGGAAAATAATCCCGGAAAGGATTTGAGTCATCCGAGAAAAAAAAAGAATCCTGAAATGCATGCGAATGAGAGTCTGCCGGATTCTGTAAAAACAATTGAAAAAAAATCAGATTTTCAACCGGGGTTTGAATTCTATTCCGACAAAATTTTTGTCAGAACTCCCAAAAGGGATATCTTCGAACTTCCCCGTGGAGCGACGGCGATTGATTTTGCCTACGCGATCCATACTGGAGTCGGCAACCGGATCGTTGGCGCCAAAACCAACGGAACCATCACCAAGCTGGAAATTCCACTGGAAAACGGAGACACGGTGGAAATCATGACTTCCACCAAACAGGTTCCCCGGAAGGAATGGCTGGATTTGGTAAAAACCCGTCATGCCCGCAACAAAATCAAGCATGCCCTCTTGGAACAGCATCGTGAAACCTGTAGAAAGCAGGGAACCGAAATGCTGGAAAAAGAATTTCGAGGAAACGGACTCAACCTCAGCAAAATGATCCGGGACGGAAAGATGGATCAGGAGTGCCGAACCAGAAAAAACCAGTCCTTTGAACATATCCTATTCTGTATTGGCGATGGAAGCATTCGATGTGAGGAATTGTCAGGTTGGTTCCTTGAAAAATCAAAAGAGGTTGGCCCCTCGGTTAATGAAGGTCCGGCAGAGACAGGAGGCGAGGTCTCAGCTCAGGAATCTGGGGGGTTGCAAGAAAAAATATTCAGGGAAACTGTTTATAAGGGAGATCATCTTATTGTGGAAGGAACGGCGAGAGTCAATACCCGTCTTGCCAAATGCTGTCTACCCAAACAAGGGGATCCCATCCAGGGGGGCAAATACGGTTTCTGAAAATTTTTTTAGTTGTCGGTGATAATATTCAATACCCTGATGGTTAGATATACCCTCTCCTTTTTCTGCCAGCAGCAATGCATTTTGAGCGGCATTCTTTGCCGCATCAGTTTTCCCTGATTTCCAGTAGACTTCAGCCGCGGTGTCCCAGATAAACGCTGCCTCTTTTTTTTGTAGGGCTTTTTCGACAAGGCGGATGCTTTCCGCAAGAAGGTATTCATCCTTTTCATGAACCTGACTCAACAGCCAAGAGAGGTTATTGAGGACATATGGATCCTGAGGATCAATATCCAAGGCCCTGCGGTACCATCTTTCTGATAATTCATATTGTTCATCAAAAAACAGAAGATCCGCGAGATGCCTCATCCTGGGTTGATGCTCTATGTTCCAATCATTTCTTTGTGATTCCAACTGTTGGTTGAGCCACAGGATTTTGAAGTTGCTTGATTCCAGATAGAGATTTCCCGTCAATAAAAGGCTCACGATCATCAAGCACCCGACCTGGATTTTACTCACCCTGTGATGGTGTCGATTGATTTTCTGGGGATCCTCTTCACATTGTTTCAGGAAATTCACCCGCTCCCTGATTCCCCAGTGATGCCAATTGCTTCGTTCCGGATCGATGGCGTTGATCCAACTGACCTTGAAAAGGGCATTGACGATTGGGGTTAATCCGTTTCGCGAAAACGCGTTGCAGTCTGCCTGTCGTTCAAAATTTCGACTGAGAAAACCAAAACCAAAGCGAATAAAGATCAGCAACCCCACCAACCAAAGCGGAAGAATCAGATAAGATTCTTGAATAATTGGACTTTGGGGAAAACTCAACGTCAGACCTGTCAGGATTATTTGAGCCAATACCATGAAACCCAACATCGCAATTGCAAAAAAAAGAAGATGTTTTTTGCGGAGGTGACCCGCTTCATGGGCTACTACCGATTTGAGTTCATCCTTGTTGAGAAATTCCATCAGCTTTCTGCTGATCATGAGGTAACGGAATCCTGGAATGATCCCGATCACTCCTGCTGTGGAATGGGGAAGGACTTCTTCAGGCCAGAGGCGGATGCTCCGAACGGGCACCTTGTTCTGTTTCAATTCCTCGATGATCAGAGTTTTAGCTTCGGAGGATTCGAGGGATTTTGCTCCCCAACTGTGAATCAGGATCGGAGGGGCAGCAATGAATAAAATCAAGACACTGCTCAAGAGTTCAAACCATAAGGGGCTAATTTCCAGGAAGGAATGGTCAAAATGACGAAGCATAAAAAGCCAACCGGATTCAAGGGTTCCCAGCAAAAGAATAGGAAGCTGGATACGTGAATGCCTGAACGACATTTTGACTTTTTCTCTCAAATCCTGGATTCCGAGTTGTCTGATATGATTTGACGATAATGCATCTGCGATCCAATAACTGATCAGTAACAAAAGGATGCTTATGGATTCCATCGGGAAATCCCATTGCAAATTGTTCCGAATCCAGAAATCTGGGGTTCCTGCATGAACCAGCCAGAACCAAAGGAGCCAGTTCAAGATACGAGATGGGGAAAGGTGGGAACTGGTAAATGATCCATGATTTTCATTTCTTTTTAGCCGTGAAAACCAGGGAATCATTTGTCCCAGCAAAACACTTCCCAAAAAAAGGAAACCGTTGAATTGAAAGAATGACAATTCCATCCATCCTGGAGTTCTTTCGGGGTCCAGAACCAGGAACGAAAGCGTGATTGATGCTAGGATGAGAGGAAGAAAATGGACAAACACCTGAAGATGGAATCTGGCTTTGTTAAACCATCTCTTTTGAGATAGTCATTCGAACGGTTAAACACGTAGATGTTTTCATGAACCTAACAGACAAAGAGAATCTTTAACAGGATTTCAGTACTTCAGCAGGTCTTGTGACTGAAGTGAAATTCATTAGTATATAAATCTTCAATTTTTCTCCTTTCCCAGAGCCAATAAGGAAATTCAAGGATTATGGTCGATTCAGGGAATGTTCATCAACTTGAGCTTGATGGCAGACATTTAACTTTAGTGGGTACTGCTCATATTTCCCGTTCCAGTGTTGAGGAAGTTAAGCAGATCATCGATGAACAAAAACCCGACACTGTTTGTGTTGAATTATGCGGGTCCCGTTACGAATCTCTAAAAAATAGGGACAACTGGCAGGAAATGGACATTCTCAAGGTCGTCAAGGAACAGAAAACCTTCCTTCTTCTGGCGAATCTGATCATGTCTGCGTTTCAGAAACGTTTGGGAGCTCAACTTGGAATTCAGCCTGGTGCTGAAATGCTTGAAGCAGTTGATGGAGCAGAACGCATTGGAGCAAATTTGGTTTTGGCTGACCGTGATGTCAGGACTACTTTGCAGAGGACATGGCGAGGGATGACTTTTTTTGCCAAAGTCAAAGTGTTTGGACAACTGATGATGGGCTTATTGGTAAGTGAAGAAATCACCCAGGATGAGGTTGAAAAATTGAAGCAGGGAGATGCATTGTCAGAAGCGATGGAGGCCCTTGCATCTGATTCGAAAGACATGAAACGCACCCTTATTGACGAACGAGACCAGTATCTGGCTGAAAAGATTCGCCAGGCCCCAGGAACTAATTTGGTGGCTGTGGTGGGGGCAGGACATCTATCCGGAATTTTGAAAGAACTGAATGAGTCCCATAATCTTGAAAACCTCGAAATTGTTCCTCCACCAAGTTCAACCGGACAGTTTTTGAAGTGGGGAATCCCTGCAATCATCATAGGACTCATTGCCTATGGCTTTTTCAATGTGGATGCAGGAGTGAGTTGGCAAATGATTCAGCGCTGGTTTCTCATCAACGGAATTCTCTCAGCGTTAGGAGCAGCCCTCGCTTTAGCTCATCCGTTAACCATCATCTCCGCTTTTCTTGCTGCACCTTTTACTTCCCTTAATCCAATGATTGCTGCGGGTTGGGTTGCTGGACTTGTCGAAGCAATTCTTAATAAACCTCAGGTCAAGGATTTTGAGCATCTGGGAGAGGATATCACCAGTTTCAAGGGTTTCTGGAAAAATAAAATTACACGAATTCTTCTGGTGGTGGTTTTTGCAAATCTTGGGAGTACCGCAGGGACTTTGATAGGTGGAGTGGCCATAGCTTCACTGCTATGAATGTTAAAATTTCAGATCAAGAAAAAGGTTACTTTTTTATTCATAACGGATCAACAAAGGTTCAGTCATCTCCATTTTCTTGTTTGGAACATGGTAAGTTAAACTGTTCCCTTCGAGAGTATGTTCATCCCGCAGGATTCGAACTTTCCCTGGTATCGTGAAAACCTCTTTTTGAGTCTCATAGAGTGCTGAGTTGCTCAAGATGAGACTACCGTCAGAACGTTTCAATACGACATTCCCAATTAGGGTAAGACGGTTATCTTTCCATTCCATCAACCCCTCGTCAGCAGTGATTAGAACATCGAGTGTAGGAGACTTTTCTTCCATGGTATAGGGGACAAAAATCGATATTTCAATTTGTTCAATCCGCATCCTTTTCGTGTCTTCAAGAACAACCGCAGTTTTTCCTCTGAGTTGCCATCCTTTGCGGTTATCAACAAAGTCATTGACCTTTATCTCATCCAAATGGATGACACCGCTTTCATCAGATATCGGTGATTCTGCAGGAGTGAGAGTATGGTAATAATAAAATGCGTATCCGAGAAGAATCCCCAAGAAGATAAGAACTGCAAGTTCTCTTCGGTTATCGAGAATGAGTGAGGAAAAGGAGGGCAACTCAACCGAAGCCATCATTCCCAATAACTTTAAATGTGGTCAAAAATGGAATTGGAATAGAGTCGCTTCCCACTTGAAATCTGGTTTTTTTCGAGAGGTTCCTTGAGCGTGAAGAATATTTTTGTCCTTTTCCCAAAGAGAAGCATTGGGTCTAGGACCCAATTGAAATTTAGGAAGTTTCAAGAGATAGCGCTCGTCAAATGTGAGTCCATTCAAGACCATATATAGTCCAAGGCCATACCCTAAAGCTCCTCCAATCGTTGTGGAAGTGACGACTGATTCCCTGAATTGAACTCCAGATAACCAATGATAGGAAACTCCCATTACTGCACCCCATGTAGATCCCCAAACTGTATTCCAAAAAACGGATTGCATTACAGGCTGAGATGAAGATCCTGGAACTGATTGATTTTCTTGTGAAAAAACAGGGTTATGGAAATTCATTAAAATAATGAGGTACAGAACTAGTCGCTTGAGAATGCTTTGAATAGAGTGATCTTTTAACAATTTCATATGCTAGAAGCGGAACTCATAAACTGATAAATGCCAGCCGAAGGAGCCTTTACCGGTTTTTTTTCTAGAAGATCTTCGATTTTCCATCCCCAGTAAGTCATCGAAATTTTGGACAGGAGCATTTTGGGTAGGAAAATTTATGGAATTATTCAGCAGATAAAATCCAAAAAGGGCTCCAAATGCTGTTCCGTACACAAATCCATCTTTTGCCTGATCCATAGGTTGAATGTTGGGGTTGAGAGGATCCATGAACCATAAAAGCGCTCCGATGCCGACTCCTGCGACTCCTCCAGCAAGGGTGTAGCCGAGTTGCTGCTTCATCAAAAGTGGACCTGTTTCTTGCGCCTTCAAGGGGTTTACAGCCAAAACACAGAAGCAAATAATTAGGAATACGAATATGTTTCTAATTGATTTGATAGGTTGATTAGAAAGAGAATTCATCTAATTGATTTTCATTTCTTGTGTTTCTTGTTTATGGGGACTGGTCAAATTTACGTCCTGATGTTTCAATTTTCCAGGTTAGAATGAGAATTGCATCACATTTGACTTCATCAAATAACGGGTTTATCGACGTCAATGCAATTCCTTCACCTGAAAGAATCTTAGAATTGCCCAAAATGTTTTTTTCATCCTTTAAAAAGCTCGGGTTTCTTGCCTGGATTACTCTGATTCTCTTGATGTGTGCATTTTCGAACAACTCTTTCGCTCAAGCATTTGAGGATGATCCATTTTTTGATAACGAAGAAATTGGCTTTGGAGATTCTGGAGGGGATTTTCAGGATAGTGAATTTGGAATAACTGATGATTTCCTTGAACCAGGAATGACAGAGGAAGGTGACCCCTTCGCACCAATGAATGAAGAAGAAGATCTTTACATAGATGAAGAATCATTTGATATTGGTACTGAACAAGCACTTCAGGATAATCTATTCACCCAACGAGAATTACTCCAACGAGAGCGTCAACAAAGTATTGCGAATATTGGCTATGGTGCTGGAACAGGTCTGATGATTGGGGGGTGGAGCGCTTTTATTGCCCAGGAAACTACCACCCGGAATCAATGGAGGACAATTGGAACTTCAACAGTTCTTGGGGGTGTGATTGGATTACTTCTAGGCACCCGAAGCATCTGGGATCCTGCAGCACCAAGGCCGGATATGGGAAGTGCTGAAGCTGATTCGCAGATTTTGGTCATGCATGAAACCTCAGGGTTCAAAATTGCCTATTCCTGGAATTTTTAGCATTCTTTTTGGTTATTTCCTTCATATATTTTTTGTCCTGTAACACATTGGAACTGTTATTTTCTCTGAACAGATTCTAATGATTGAGTCTGTGAATTTTGTTTTTTAAGTTCTCTCCCGTTTTTTCCATATCAGACTTTTTTCAGTTAGGAAGATCTTTGAGTGCTTTAGATTTAATCTTCCTATCGCCTTTTATTTCTGAGGCTCTAATTAGTTTTCAAATAGTTTTTGAGAAACATTTATCTTATTGATCATAGTGTTTAATCAGATTGCCAAGGATCTATTTCATTTTCTGAAAGTACCGCATATTACTCTAGCTCTGATTGTGGCACTTCTGATTCGTTGGTTGATGTCTTCAACAATCCCTCTGGGACATGATGAAACTTATTATTGGGATTGGGGCCGAAATCTCCAGTGGAGTTACTATGATCATCCTCCAGGAGTTGCATGGCTTTCCTGGTTGGGGCAGTTTTTTGGAGGCAGTCTTCTGGCAGCGAGATTTTGGCCTCCCCTTATTCACTTGGCAGCCACTTTGGTGCTTGTGGCATGCACTACCCTTATGGCTGAAAGAAGCCTGAGTAAAAAGGAAGCATGGATTTTATTCGGATCTACCCAACTGTCTCCTATTCTAAGTGCGGGAGGGATCATGCTCCTGCCAGACATTGGATTGATTTTTTTTATGTCGGTCTTCCTTTTACTGGTTTTCTGTCTGGCTCTAAAAAAGGATGGAAAGGCTGGCTTAGAGAATTTTATTTTAATGGGACTGTCTGGAGGTTTAGCCTTTTGTTTCAAATATCATGCAGCCCCGATGGTTTCAGGGGCGATGCTATGCTTATTATGGTTAAGGAGAGTGTATTTCAATAAAGAATTTCTGGGGTGGATAGCCTCAGTGATTTCAGGTCTTTTTGCAATAATTCCTGTCCTCTATTGGAACAGTCAACATCAATGGATCTCATTTTTTTATCAAAGCCATCATGGTTTTGGAGGTTTAGAATTTCATTTTGATTGGCTCCTCAGGATTCTGATTGCAGTACCTTTATTAGCAGGGCCAATTCTATGTTTCATGATAATTCTTCAATTTTTTAACCATAGGAGAAACTCTCTATATATCATTCTAATGGTTGGGTAATGAACCGGGAGGGCTTGGGCAAATTACTATTTGGAAACCTTTGGTCGAACATTTAGAAAAAATAGAATATAAATCAATTACGCATTTCCAACATCATCAATCAGACAAACTTAATCAATATGAGCATTGTTCTGAAGACCCATACATTGCGTCATTTCGTTGGTTCTGGGTTTCACAACTAGCTTTCAATCTGCCTGATCAACCAACTGTTCTTGCCTTTGATCCTAACCATTTGTCCTTTTATAGTTTTCGAGACAAAAATCTTAATCTGAATGAATGTCGAGTTATCATCATTGGGGACAAAAGAAGTTTTAATCCTAAACAATTTGATAATCACATTGAAATTCACAAAGAATCTAGTTTTCGTCTCAAGCATCATCAAGATCAAGAATTAATTATCCTTTGGGGAAAAGTTACAGGAAAACCGCCTGCGGAAATGTGGTCTGGAAATAAAAATATATAATTTATTTTCAAGTGTTTAATTGAAATATCTGTTTGATTAAACAAAAAGTCATGAAAAAATTATTTATTAGGTTGAGCCCATCGGTTTTCAGTAAGTAATTGATAAGTCAACTGATCAAAGGCTTGGATTTTTTCGGAAAGCTCATTTTTAAGATTTTCATCTTCAGTATTCTGGGAGGGAATAAATTTAAGAACT
>LUMI01000234.1_pt1 | contig 21132 bp, 19 predicted proteins | sample 729681 | NCBI WGS metagenome assembly LUMI01 (sample SAMN03860267, study PRJNA289734) | marine metagenome | biome: seawater column; feature: ocean; material: water; isolation source: Red Sea water column Station 34 - depth 10m | place: Saudi Arabia: Red Sea | collected 2011-10-15 | depth 10 m
GATTAGATCATCTCGTTCAAATTCTATTTCAAGTTTTTCAGGAGTAGGTAGGTTTTTAGCAAGTTCACTATAGCTCATATTATATCCATTTATCATTTCAGAATCCCATACTCTATGTAAATTTGAATTTCTTCCAAACCAGCTATTAATCGAATTAAAGTAGTTTTTCCGCAGCCGGAGGGACCCAAAATGGAAACAATCGAATTATGCTCTATTGAAAAACTAAGTTTATTTATAGCATTTATCTCACCGAAAGAATGGTGAAGATCTCTCACATCAAGTATCATTATTTTGCGTTAATTGACTTTTTGAAAACTCATCAAGAGTTTCTGCTTGATCGTCATCATCTATGAAGGCTTCATCCTTATTTAAATCATCTGAAACCTCTTGGATATTCATTGAAGCAAAATTTTCATCCAATATTCCAGAGTTTTTCATTTCCTCTATTCCAGGAAGATTATCTAATGTGCCTAAACCAAAATGTAAAAGAAAATCTTCAGTAGTGCCCCAAAGAATAGGTCTACCTGGAACTTCTTTTCGACCTCCTGGTGCTATCCAGCCAAACTCCATTAATTGATCAAATATTCCTTGCCCTATCACAACTCCTCTAATGCTTTCAATTTCTGATTTTGTTATAGGTTGATGATAAACAACTATAGCCAATGTCTCTATTGCTTGTTTTGAAAGTCTCTTTTGTATTTCTTTTTTTTCATGAAAGATCTCACTGACTTCTGTATTTGTTAAGAAAATCCACTTATTTGATATTTTTTTTAAATTTATACCTCTATGTTGATAAGCAGTCTCTAAATTAGACATGACTTCAGAAATATCCTCATGAATATCCAGTCTTTTTTTAATTTCATTTTCTGAAACTGGCTTACTTGATGCAAATATTAAAGCTTCAATTTTTTGTGAAGTTTCACTCATCTTTTTTTAAATATATATCAGAAAATGGCAAAGATTGCTTAATTACTATTTTTTTTTCTTCATTTTTATCTTCTTTTGCCATGTGAAGGCTGGCATTAAATGTGCTAGAAAAAAATGATTTATTCAAAATATCCGATTTTAAATTATCAGGTAGTAAACTCTTCAATGTAAACCAATCTTGGTTAGATAGAATTTCCTTAGAGATAACATTTTGACCGTCCTTGATCGTAAATAATTTAGTAGAGCTAAACTTTAAAGTATATTGTTGATTTCTTTTATGAATATTTGCATAAGCTTTTAAAAGATCAATGAGCTTGTCTTTAATTACAAAGTTTTTTTCAATTTTTAATTTATGTTTTTGTGTATTTGGAAAGAATTCCTGTTTGAATTTAGGAAGCTCGAATAACTTAATACTATTTTTATTTACAAGTTCTAATATCGTTAATCGATTTGTAAGAAATCTTGTTACTTTTTTAACATCCTCTTCTTTGTCTTTATTTACAAGGTATTTAGATTTTAAGAAGACCATAATAGCAGCCATTAGTAAATATTCTGATGCTATCTCTATGCTAACCTTTTTTAAATCTACAATAAAAGCAATATATTGGTTACAAAGACTAAGTATTGGTAGATTTTTTAAATCAAATTTATTTTTATGAACAAGTTCTAAAAGAACATCTAAAGGTCCATTGTAGTCTTTAATATCTATATTTAGGTTAGAATCCATTAATTTTTAACAATTGATTATACAATTCATGATAGTGATTAATATTAATAGATTTAAAGTCTAATTTTTTCTTATATTGCTGAAGTTTATTGGATTTATAAACATTTATATAATTATTTGAAACATTAAACGAATTTATAATTTCACTATATTTATCCAAATCAGAGCTACAATCTAAAATAACATCTAATTTAGAAAAGTTAGCTAACTTAATAGCATCCTTAATATTATAAATATTAGCATTCATTTCTAGATCATCAGATATAATTAAACCTTTGAACCCAATTTTTTTTCTAATGATATTATCAATAATATAACTTGAAAAAGTAGCGATGTTATTTTTATCCCACGACAGATATTTAATATGTGCAGTCATTGCTAAAGGTATTTTATTAAAATATTTAAATATTTTAATGTGGTCCTGAAGAGAAGATTTACTTAATTTTGTTATTGGCAAAGTTAAATGTGAGTCTTTATTTGTTACACCATGACCTGGGATATGTTTCATTATTGGAATTAGTCCAAAGTAACTTAAATTATTCAATAATATTTTCTGCAAAATTATATTGACATTAATATTTGGTCCAAAAGTTCTTTTTTTAATCATTAAGATTGTATTTTTAATTGGTAAATCTAGGACTGGAACAGTGTTAATATCAAAATTTAGTTTTTTTAGATAATACGATGTTATGAAGGATTTCAAAAAAACTAACTGCTTTGATAAAGAAGGGTATCTTAAATAAATTTTATAAAGCTCAAAATTATCTAAAAAATTAAATTCTTTAAATTTTTTAAATCTATTTACAATGCCCCCCTCTTGATCAATAAATATTAATGTATTTTTACTTAATGATTTAATTGATTCATTTAACTTTGATATTTGAGGAATATTACTGATATTTCTTGTAAAAATTATTACCCCAAAAGGTTTTATCTTCGAAATAAAATTTTTTTCTTGTTTAGATAAAGAAATACTTTTAATCGATATAATTATTGGAAAGTTCATTTTATAAAATCAAATTCATCAGCAGTAATAGTTATAAAATTATCAAAAAAAATATACTTCAAGTAATTATCAAAAAACAGATAGGAAAATAATAAAATCAGTATTAAAAAAAAAATAATTATTACTATTTTTAGATTTTTCACATTTGTAATTTAGGCTTTATGCCTAAAATTTTTAATCCTTCGTCTAATACATTTTGATAATTATGTAATAACTTAATTAGATTAGAGGAAATATTATTCTCATTATCTAAAAATTTTACTGATGGTTTATTTTTTGAAGAGGACCATAATGTATGGAAATATGACGACAAACTCTCTAAGTAGTGTGCTATTAAATGAACTTCTTTTTTTAAATATGCAGATTTTACTACATTATCCCACTCCAATAATTTTTTATATAAGTTTTTTAATTCTGAAGTAATTATAACGGGTGTATCAACAACTTTATTTACCTTATTTAAAATGGATTGTGTTCGTGCATAAGAATACTGAATATAATAAATAGGATTTTCCTTATTCTCTCTCTTAATTAAATCTATGTCTAAATCCATGTGAGTATCATTTTTTCTGTAAGACATAAAATATCTAAAATTATCAATTCCTATTTCATCTATTAAATTTTTTAGTTCAAAAATGTTACCCTCTCTTTTTGAGAGTTTTTGTATTTTATTATCTCGTTTTAAATTGACAATTTGACAAAAAACAACTGAAAAATCAATTTTTGGATGTAAAGAAGTTATCGCTGATGACAATCTTTTGAGATATCCTAAATGATCAGCGCCCCATATATTTATTAGTTTATTAAATCCTCTTTGAAATTTATCTTCATGATAAGCAATATCATTTGCAAAATAAGTGGGAGTGCCATCATTTTTAGTTAACGCTCTATCTTCATCATCATCAAAAAGAGTTGATTTAAATATTGTTAGCTGATTATCTTTTAAAGTGCCCGTAAAATCTTTAGGGGCATTTAATTGACCTTCATATATTAGATCTTTTTGCTTAAATTTTTCAAGAATTAACGGGAGATAACCCTTATCCATAATAGTTGTTTCATATGAAATTTGATCGAATTTAATACCTGCTGTACCAAGTGTTTGAAGCGTCTGATTGACAAGATTTTCTATAGCATAATTTACTATATTGTTTTTCTCATCGAAACTTAGCTTATTATCAAATAATGGTTTAAATTTTTCGTAACAGTTCTTTGCTATATCATTAATGTAATCACCTTTGTAAAATTGTTTTTCATTAAGATTTAGATTATATGTATGTGAAATAGAATAAAGTATTGAAGATAGAAATTCATTAATTTGATTACCTGTGTTATTTACATAATATTCACGAGTTACAGGATGTCCAAAATACTCAAATAAATTAGATAAAATATCTCCAACAACTGCTCCTCTTCCATGTGCTAGGTGTAATGGGCCTGTTGGATTTGCAGATACAAATTCGATATTTACCTTTTCATTTTCTGTAAATTCTTTTTCATAATTGAATAATTGAGGATTAAAACTTTCATCCTTAAGAAAAAAATTTATAAAACCAGGTCCAGCAATTTCTACTTTTTCAAAATTATTTAAATTAATAGCCTTTAAAATAATGTCTGCTAATTGATTTGGATTTTTTCCAAATATTTTTGCAAATTTTAGAGCAGCATTAGTTGTAAAATCTCCTTTTTTGTCAAAAAGTGTTTCAACTTCAACATCTTCAAAATTAATATTAACGTTCTTATCAATTTTAATTAATATTTCAAAAAGAGATTTTTTTAATTTATGTAACATATTTTTTATAGAAATTTATAGCATACTGATCTGTCATACCACATACATAATCGACTATAATTTGTTGCTTATCTGTATCAGATTGTAATTTTTCTTTCCATTTAGATGGAAGCATAGAGGTATCATTATTTAATAATTTTATTATAGATACTAAAATTTTTTCAGCTTGCGTTCTATTTTTATATACAAAATCAGATGTGTAAAAAAATTCGAATAGAAAATTTTTAAGAAATTTTACTTTATCTAATACTGGAGGGCTAAACTTAACCAAAAAATTTGTATTTTTTATAATATCCTCAATTGATCGTATTTGTGAATTATTAGAAAGAGTATTTTCAGTTTCGTTAAGAAGATCCAAAATTAAGTAGTTCATAATGGACCTTGAAAAGTAATTTCTTGCAATACTTTTATCTAAGTTTGCAATGTATGAAAAATCTATAAAATTAAATTGTTCTTTATTTTCAGCTAAACTTGATATTGTCAGAATACCTGATCTTAAAGCGTCATCGAAATCATGAGCTATGTAAGCTATATCATCAGACAAGGATGCGATTTGAGCCTCTAATGAGGGATTCTTATTTAAATCAAATTTAAAATTTTTTGATAAGTCGTAGTTTCTATTTGTTTCTTGTATTTTTCCATTATGCTTTATTAAACCATCTATTGTTTCCCAAGTTAAATTTAAACCATCAAAATTTATATATCTCTTTTCTAATAATGTAATTTGTCTAAAAGATTGATAATTATGGTTAAAATTTGCATCTAATTCTTGAGTAATTATTTCTTCGCCCACATGACCAAAAGGGCTATGACCTAAATCATGAGATAGTGCTATACATTCAGTGAGATCTTCATTTAAAGACAATTTTCTACTTATAGATCTTGCTATTTGAGATACCTCAAGAGTATGTGTTAGTCTATTTCTATAATAGTCACCTTTTTCAAACATAAATACTTGTGTTTTATCTTTTAGTTTTCTAAAGGCTGTTGAATGATAAATTCTGTCTCTATCTCTTTCGTAAAGTGATCGATGATCATTTATTTCATCGTAAAGTCTTCCTTTTGAATTTTCTGGTAAAGCTGATAAATTACTGAACATATGGGAAGTATTAATATAACAGATAAAGCTATAAATAAAATTCAAGAAGTTCTAAAAGATCAAAATATGAAATATTTTAGAATCAGAGTCAAAGGTGGTGGATGTTCTGGATTCCAGTACGTATTTAAAAGTGAAAATGTAATTAATGAAACCAAAGATCATGTATTTAATTTTAAAGATTTACAAATTTTGATCGATAAAAATTCTATGACTTTCATTAATGAGTCTGAATTAGATTATAAAGATGAATTGGAATACGTAGAAAATTTTTTTAATCAATTTTCATTGAAAACAGTGGCTGAAACTCAAAAAAGCTACAATGGGGTAAGTGTTTCTTGTAAAAGTGAGATTGTATTAAATGAAAACCCCTTAAAAAGGTTAAATATGACACAAGCGAGAAACAATACAGTTATTATAAAAGATAAAAATTTAGCAATCCTCAATTGTTATTTCCCTAATGGAAATCCTATAGATACAGACAAATTTACAAATAAGCTTGAATGGATGAAATTACTTTATAAAGAAATAGAAATACTTAAAAAAGAATATGAAGTTTTATTAATGGGAGATTTTAATGTTATTCCAGATGATGAAGATGCTCATGATATTAAAAAATATAAAAATGATGCTCTAGCACAACCTGAGTCCAGAAAAGAATTCTATAAATTAATAAATCTAGATCTAATTGATGTGTTTAAGACTACTCCAAAAAAACAAAGTTATACTTTTTTTGATTATAAAACTTACAAATTTGGAAAAGAGGAAGGAATAAGAATAGACTTCTTTCTTTTATCTCCATTTTTGAAAAGTAAAATAATGAAACTAAAAGTATTAAAAGAATACCGTGATATGGATAGACCCTCTGATCATTGCCCTATTCTTATAGATTTAAATATCTGAATAATTCTTTTTTTCTAATTTACCACCAGGGTGTGTAACTGCCCCTAGGTTTGCAGGTCCAACAGTTTTCATATATTTCCATAAAGTACCTGACATAAACTCTGGTTCTTTATTAACCCATTTAGTTTTTCTATCGGATAACGTTTTTTCGTCTACATTCAAATTTAGTATATTTTTCTCTGCATCAATTTCTATTTCATCACCATCTTCAACTAACGCTATAGGCCCACAATCATAAGCCTATGGACCTACATGGCCGATACAAAAACCACGTGTACCTCCAGAGAACCTTCCGTCAGTAATTAAAGCTACCTCTTCGCCAAGATCTTGTCCATAAAGGGCACTAGTGGTAGATAGCATTTCTCTCATACCTGGCCCTCCTTTTGGGCCCTCGTATCTTATAATCACAACATGACCAGGTTTAATTTTACCATTTAAGACAGCGTCTAGAGCATGTTCTTCTCTATCAAAGCAAATTGCCTTTCCTTTGAACTGTAATTTTTTAAGTCCAGCTATTTTTACAATCGCACCATCAGGAGCAAGTGAACCTTTCAAACCTACCACGCCACCTGTTTTAGTAATTGGGCTGCTAACAGGATATACAACATCTTGATTTTTTGGTAACTCCACATCTTTTACATTTTCAGCTAACGTTTTTCCAGTAACAGTCATGCATGATCCATCAATCAACCCGCCATCAATGAGTGCTTTAATTAAAACAGGAACGCCACCAACTTCATATAAATCTTTAGCTACATACTTCCCCCCCGGGGCTAAATTACCTATATAAGGTGTTGATTGGAAAATATTACAGACATCTTCCAAAGTAAATTCAATACCAGCTTCATGAGCCATAGCAGGTAGATGTAAACCTGCGTTGGTTGATCCACCTGATGCTGAAACAACCACAGCCGCATTTATTAGTGATTGTTTTGTAACAATATCCCTAGGTCTCAAGTTTTTTTCAATTAATTCCATAACTACTTTTCCACTTTCATAAGCATATTTATCTCTACTTTCATAAGGAGCTGGTGTCATAGCAGAACCTGGAAGAGCTAAACCAATAGTCTCTGAAACGCATGCCATGGTATTTGCGGTAAACTGTCCGCCACAGGATCCAGCAGATGGACAGGCAACACACTCAATGTCATGGAGTTCTTGGTCTGAAATCTTTCCTGTTGAATGTTTTCCAACAGCTTCAAAAACATCTACTATTGTTACGTCCTTATCCTTATAAACACCTGGTAATATAGATCCACCGTACATAAATACAGATGGCACATTAAGTCTTAGCATTGCCATCATTAAACCTGGCAAAGATTTATCACACCCAGCTAAACCAACTAAGGCATCATAACAGTGCCCTCTTACAGAAAGTTCAGTTGAGTCAGCTATAATCTCCCTACTAGTTAAAGAAGATTTCATTCCCTCATGACCCATAGCAATACCATCAGTAACAGTAATGGTGGTAAATTCTCTTGGTGTACCTTTTGCATCCCACACACCTTTTTTGGCTGATTGAGCTTGGCGAGAAAGTGAAATATTGCAAGGGGCAGACTCATTCCATGTGGTTACTACACCGACAAAAGGTTGTTTAATCTGTTCTTCGGTAATGCCCATAGCATAATAAAAAGCTCTATGTGGTGCACTTTTAGGACCTACAGAAACATGTCTACTTGGTAATTTGCTTTTATCAACCATTATTGAATATTAATTAATATACTATCAATTTTAGACAATTCCATATTAATTGAACTTTGTCTCTCTTTATTTTGATCAATGAGATCTTTTGGAGCTTTTGATACAAAATTTTCATTTGATAAATTTTTATCAATCGTATTTTTTTCTTTTTCCAAAGAGCTTTTATTTTCTTGAAGTTTTTCTTTGATTTTAGATTTATCAATTTGGCTAGTGGAAATTTCAAAATCAAACTCTTTAAAAGGTAAAGTAACACTATTGTCTTTATGGGATGATGAAAGTTTTTTTCTTGTTAAAAATTCAAATGTTTTTTTATTATCTTCTAAAATTGTTTGAATTAATTGGTTTTTAGAAAAAATTTCTACAGTATCTTCTTTTTTGATTTCAAAAAGTTTTTCTATTGACCTGTATTCCTCTATAAAATCAATAAATAATTTTGTTTTAGATACATGTTCACTCTCTGTTTTTAGATCAACATAGTCCCACTGATGACTCATCAAGATATCTTTATTATTTTTACCCCACAATTTTTCAGTGATAAAAGGAATCACTGGATGTAAAAGTTGCAATAAAGAATTAAATACTAAATGAAAAGTTTGTTTGGTTTCATCTCTAAATTGATTGTCGTCTAAAAGATTTTTAGAAAGTTCAATATACCAGTCACAAAAAGTATGCCATGTAAAATGATATAGTTGATTAGCTACTTCATGAAAATAGTATTTCTCATAATTTTCTTGAACTTTTTTATATAACTCTTGAAACTCATTTATAATCCAAATATTAAAAATATGGTTAGGGTTAACTTTGCCATTATCTGTAAATGGATAAATTCCTTTAAATTCAGCAAACTTATAGGCATTGGTGATTTTAGTAACGAAGTTTCTATAACCAGCTATGCGTTGCTCACTTAACCTTACATCCCTTCCAGGTGTATTTAATGATGTTAGAGTAAAGCGAAGTGTATCTGCGCCATACTTGTCAATTATTTCTAAAGGATCTATGACATTACCTTTTGATTTTGACATTTTTTGACCTTTTTCATCACGAACGAGAGCATGAACATAAACAGTTTTAAAAGGTGTTTCTGACATAAATTTATTACCCATCATCATCATGCGGGCAACCCAGAAAAAGATGATATCAAAGCCCGTAACTAGTACAGAATTAGGGTAAAATGTATCTAATGTTTGTTCTTTGTTGGGCCATCCCAATGTAGAGAAAGGCCAAAGAGCTGAGGAGAACCAGGTGTCTAAGACGTCTTGATCTCTCTTTAAAATTATTTTATCCGCTTTATAAAAGTCTACAGCTAAATTTTTCGCTTCTTCTTCAGTTTCTGCACAAAATTCTTTTCCATCAGGACCATACCAAACTGGAATTTGATGTCCCCACCATATTTGTCGAGAAATACACCATGGTCTTATATTTTCCATCCATTGAAAGTATGTTTTCTCCCAATTTGAGGGAAAAAATTTTGTATCACCGTCTATTACAACTTTCATTGCCTGTTTTGCTAATTCTTCAGCATTACAAAACCACTGATGAGTTAAAAAAGGTTCGACAACAGTGTTCGAGCGATCACCATATGGTATTGTAGTTTTATAATCTTCAATTTTTTCTAAAAAACCTTTTTCTTTTAGCAATTGAACAACTTTTTTTCTTGCCTCAAATCGATCTAAACCCTGAAATTCTTTTGGACAATTTTCGTTCAATGATCCGTCCTCGTTTAGAATATTTAATAGTTCTAAGTTGTGCCTTTTACCGATTTCAAAATCGTTGAAATCGTGTGCTGGGGTAATTTTAACTGCACCACTTCCCATTTCCGGATCAGAATATTCATCAAATATAAGTGGAATAGATCTTGATGTTAAAGGAATAGTAAAAGTTTCTTTTTTTAATGAAGTATATCTACTGTCATTGGGGTTAACTGCTATAGCAACATCACCAAAAATTGTTTCTGGCCTAACTGTTGCAACAGTTATACTCTCAGAATTAGAGCTTGGATATTTTATATAGTAAATTTGGGTGCTTACATCCGTAGGAACAACTTCTAAATCAGAAATAGCTGTTTTAAATTTGGTATCCCAATTAACAAGAGCTTGATCTTTATATATCAACCCCTCTGTATATAATTTAACAAAAACCTTTCTAACTGCAGATGACAATCCGTCATCCATCGTAAATCTTTCCCTTGACCAATCACATGAACTACCAAGCCTTTTTAATTGATTTATGATTGTGGAACCCGAATATTCTTTCCACTCCCATATTTTTTCAATGAACTCTTCTCTTGTGAGATCTTTACGATAAATATTTTTCTCAGCTAAGTTTCTTTCCACAACCATTTGTGTCGCTATGCCTGCATGGTCTGTTCCAGGTTGCCAAAGAGTATTAAATCCATTCATTCGGTGATATCTTGTTAAAATATCCTGAATAGTGTTATTAAGTGCATGTCCCATATGCAACGACCCTGTTACATTTGGGGGAGGTATACAAATAGAAAAGTTTTTATCAAAATTGTATTTAGGTTTAAAACATTCTTTGTCTAACCAAAGCTGATAAATTTCGTTTTCATATTCTTTTTTATTTTGAAATTCATCCATTTGCTAAAAAACAAATGGTTCGGATTGAACATATTTATAAATATAAGAAGAAGAAGCTTCATCTATAACAAACTTATTCGATTTGCCTCCTACTTTTATATATTTAACAATCTTATGTTTAAAATCTTGGTTATCAATTATACAAACTATCTCTGCATTATCAGATGCATTTTTAATTATATTTATGGGCTCTTCATCAAGTGAACCATTAATAATAATCTTTTGGTATTTTTTAATATTTGGCTTTTTGTTATTGAAAAATTCCTCTATCGTTAAATCTAATAAAGAGGCATTGAACAAACCGTCTTTTATACTATTTTTGAAAACTTCAGTCATTTGCATAGAAGACTCTATACAGTCAATATTAGAGGAAAATTTATTTATAATAGATGTTGATGTACCAAATCCAGAACCAATTTCTAAAATACTCTCATCATCAATCTCTCCCAAAGCTTGTAATAAATGAAATGATGTTAAAGGAGGTAGAATAAAGCGACCATCATCTAAAAATATAATCTTATCAGAGTAAGCCAAATGTTTATAAGATTTTGGATACAAGTTTTCTCTTGGAAATAATTCAATTTTTTCAATTAAAGATGAGTTTTTTATACGATTAGCTCTTAGTTGATTAAGAACCATATTTGTTCTTGCTTGTTCAAAATTCATGATAAAGTTTGATTTATAACAAAATTAATTGTTTTTCATAGATCATATTCGCCTCATATAAAATAATAGTGTAAATTAAACTATGAAATTTTTTAGTGTTTTTATTTTAATTACCTTTTGTTCATTATCCTATGCTCATCAACCTGTAATAAATGACTCAAACCCAAATAAACCTAATGAGGCATATCTAATAGAAAAACCAGAAATATCAAAAGCAATATACTCTAAATTAAATGGTGATCCACATTATTACTTAATAAATTCTGATCAGAAATTTAATTTTTATGTTGGTATTACTGTTCCAAAAATTGATGATTGTAATACATTTAGAAAGTTCTCATTTAGTATTTTAGAAGGTAAAGACCTTGAGTTAAGTGTCATCGAGGAAGTTGATGGTCAAAATTTTGAGTGGTGGGAATGGTATGAGCCTTATGGTAAAAAATGGTATTGGATTGGACCACAAATAGGTGAAGATTTTAAAAGTACAGTAACTTACGAACCAGGTTCTTACTACATTAAAGTTTTCAATGAAATTAATATGGGTAATTACGTTCTTGCAACTGGAGATATAGAAAAATTTGGACCTACTGTTATTGCTAAACTGCCATTAATAATGCCAAAGGTTAATAAATTTTGGGACAATGAACATTGTGTAAAATAAAGTTTTCATAATATTCACAAATTAAAAAATACAAAATCCAATTTATTTGATAAGATAGAATCACCTAGAGGATAGGTTTAAGGATGGAGGTTAAAAAGATGAAGCCACCAAAGTAAGTAATTTAAGACATTACTTAACAAAATTTTCTCATTATCTATTGCTTATTTTACCTTTTAACATAACTAATCCTAATAAATTTTTTTATTTATATTGCTGTAATCTTTGAACAACTCTTGAATTTTTTATTTTAATTTTTATTAAATCTAAGGATTTAAATTTTCAATATAATTTAAGCGACCCAATATTTCATCTCTGTCCATATAATAACCTTGAAGGTGCCTTTCTCCAGAATTGGCATCATATTCTTTTCTACCATGTAAAACTCTTCTATTATTAAAACTAAAAATATCTCCGGCTTGCATACGAAAGTTAATTTCAAACCTCTGGTCATGAAGTAAGCTTAAAAGCTTTCTGTATGCTGAGTAAAAATGATCCATTTGATCAGGATGGCAGTCCATAACTCCCATGTAAGCAACGCTGAACCTAATATCATTATAATCATTATTGTGATCGAGAGTTATTATAGGTTTATGCATTACTCTAATTGTATTAGTTGTGTAGTCTCTATTTACAAATTTTACAGACGTATTAAGTAGTACGTCATAATCATTTGGGTGATTATTTTTTAAATAATCAATCACCTTAAAACCATCTACAGCAACTGACTCACCCCCAGTAGCATTATTTATTAAACAGTGAAGAAACTGATATCCTGGAGCTATCTCATAATATGGTAAATCAATATGATTTCTTAGACCTGCAGCAGTATAAGCTGAATTATTAGGGTTAGGTATATCAATGACCTCGAATGGTGTTTTAAAAAAAGTTTCTCGAGTGTGACTTATATTTTTCAGGATATCAAAACCAGAATTTACATCTGTTGGAGCATTTTTAACAATTGAAATACCAAAAAAATGTAGTTGCTGTAACCACTTTTTTAAACCATCATCACTACTAATTATTTCGCTGTAATCTATTTGAATATCAGTAAATGTATCTTGCATGGATTTATCCCAAATCCTATATGGTGAAACGTACTCTCGACTGTGTTTTAAAGAATAACAATTATGTCTCAACCAATCTCTCTCATAAACACTTTTATGTCCTCCCTCACTCCATTCAATCTCAAGATTACCTTCACTATTTAGAGAGTAATTTTTAGGGTGAATATCTTCAGATACATCAAGTAAATTAAAAGTTCGTTCACGAGCTGTTGGATGCACTTCAGAGGGACAATTATCTCTCAACCATAAGAAATTATATTTACTTTTAAAACCATCACTCCAATCGACCAAAATAGACTTGTTATTTTTATCGATTGTTTTAATTGAAAGGTTTTCGCTCATATTAAAATTTATTAAATGTTTTATTCCAATTAGGAAAATTATTTCTTTGATATTTATTCAAAGTTTTCATGATTTCAATCAAAAAAATATCTCTTTGCACCTCTAGATCTTTTATAGTGTATTTTCCTGCCTGTTTTTTTGTGCCTGAAATCATTAATTTTTTTAGCTTTGCATCAAGTTTTGGCGCCTTTAATTTAGTCCAAGGTAATTTAAGAGCAGGTCCAAACTGCTCTAACATGTGTTTCATACCAGTTTGCCCTCCTGCAAGATGAAAAGTTAGACAAACACCCATAAAAGACCATCGTAATCCAGGTCCATAAACAATCGCATCGTCAACATCTTGAGTTGAAGCAATGCCATCTTTAATTATGTGAAGTGCCTCTCTCCAAAGAGCTTCCTGTAAGCGATCAGATATATAACCCTCAATTTCTTTTTTTACAATCAAAGGCTTCATTCCTATTTCCTCGTAAAACTTCTTAGCTCTGGTAATTGTGTTTTTCTTTGTTTGCTTTCCTGATACCAACTCGACAAGAGGTAATAAATATACAGGGTTAAATGGATGTCCTATACAAACTCTTTCTGGATAATTACATAAAGATTGAATTCTTGTAGGCAAAAGTCCTGATGAACTAGACGCTATGATTATATTTTTTGGCAATAATTTATCTATATCTTTGAGAAGTTTCTTCTTTAATTTTTCATTCTCTGGAGCATTTTCTTGGACAAAGGTGGTTGAATGAAGAGACTCTCTGAGATCAGAATAAATTTTCAAATTACTAAGTTTTGCATTTTTATTTAAACCTAATCTTTGAAGGCTCTTTAAAGCTGTTTTGGTATTTGATAATAGTTGCTTTCTTGCCTTAACACTTGGGTCATAAGCATTAACTCTTAGACCACATGCTAGCATTCTAGCAGCCCATCCAGCGCCAATGACGCCAGCACCAACTATCGTGACAATCTTTTTTTTTATCAACTTTTAAAAATATATTAACTCATAAATATTAAATTATGATATTTTTTTTGTATGATTATATACATTTGTAAGTTTCTTCATCTTATATCTCTATTTATTGCTGGAGGAGGAGGTATTGGTAGTGCTGTTATACAATCTATATATAAAAAAGAAGGTAAAGTGCCTGAGCCTCATTTAGCTAAAGGTTTTAAGGTTTTAGCATTTTTATCTTTATTAGCTATCATCACAATGTGGGTTACTGGAATTATTTTGCTATTGGTAATATACGGCTCATTTAATTTAGGTTGGACTTTTCATATGAAATTATTTGGAGCTAGCTTAATTCTAATAACAGCCATATTTATAAATATGCATTTATATGTATCAGCTAAAAAAAACCTATCCCCCAATCAAAAATATATTAAAAATTCTGGGTCTTTGTCTAGATTGGGGCTGATTCTTGCCATAGCCGGTGCAATAGGATCTTTTGTCTGACCTTATTTATTTTTTTTTTAGTTTATGATATTTTTTTGTATATGAAAGTTGATTTAGACAAATGGCATCATTGTGACGTTGATAAAGAAGAATTTGTAAAGCTTCTTAAGAAGTCGGATTATCAAGGTTTTAAACACATGTTTATTTTCTTTGGGTCTTTAATTGTATTTGGTGTTTTAGCTTATATGACATGGGGGACTTGGTGGTCTTTATTATTTTTTTTAATTTATGGAAATATATGGAATTGCGCAGATCCTATTTGGCACGAAACTGGACATAAAACAGCTTTTAAAACGAACTATTGGAATAACTTTTTTTATCAAATTGGTAGTTATATGAATGGTTTTGAACCAGTAAGATGGAGATGGTCACATTTTCGTCATCATGGTTATACTTTTTTCGATGATCCTCTTGATTTTGAAATAGCAATTAGAAGACCAACTGATGTTTTTTACTTTTTCAGCTTATTCATACCTTTCTTTGACATATTTAATTTTAAAAAAACAACTCAATACGAAACTATTCTTCATGCTTTAGGCAAAAAAACAGAAGTAATGAAACAAGTAATTCCTGAAAGAGAACATCAAAAATGTATAAACTCTTCAAGATTACATGTCGGTATTTGGATCTTGTTAATTTCAATGTCAATTGCTTTTCAGTCTTGGTTACCGGTTTTATATTTTTTACTTCCAAACTTTTATGGGATAACACTCAAAAGACTTTTTGGATTAACTCAACACACTGGGTTAAAAGATAATATCAAAGATCATAGATATAGTACCAGAACAATGCATTTAAACCCGATCTTTAGTTTTTTATATTGGCAGATGGAATATCATATTGAACACCATATGTTCCCTACTGTACCATCGCATAATTTGCCTAAACTTCACCAATTAGTTAAAGATCAGATGCCGCCAGCTAAGAAAGGTCTTTGGGGCGCATACTCTGAAATCGTCCCAACAATTTTAAAACAAGCAAAAAACCCTTCATATGAATTACAAGTAGCCGTTCCATCTAATAACAATGGCTAAAAGAACTACCGTTTTTGATTTATGGAGTCAAAAAGGGAAAAAAAAATGGCCTCAAACTCATATAGATACTGCAAAAGAGGCAGAAGCTGCTTATAAAGCAGGAATTGAAATAATTTCCTGTGAACCCGATCATCATTTCAAGGATGTAAGAAAAGTTGCTCCAACAGCATTTTTATCTGTCGGTCTTAAACATGGGTTGGTGAGTTCTCCTAAAGAAGCAATAAAAAAAGGTTTTGAAATAATGGAAATGGGTGCTGATGCTATTTATTGTTCGCACTCTATTAACTTTATTGAAGCAATGGCAAAGGAAGGAATTCCTATAACAGCTCACGTTGGTTTGGTGCCTAACCTCTCAACTTGGACTAATTTTAGAGCAGTAGGCAAAACTGCAGAAGAAGCATTAAAAGTCTATCAAAACGTCAAAGATCTTGAAAGCGCAGGTGCAGCTTGTGTAGAAGTAGAAGTAGTCCCTGTTGAATTAGCAGATTATATTACGAAAAATACAAAAATGATTACCATGGGAATGGGCTGCGGAGATGTTTGTGATACGCAGTATCTTTTTTGTAATGACATACTTGGTACTAATAAAGGTCATTACCCAAGACATGCAAAAAAATATGTAGATATATTATCTAAAGAAGATGAGTTACAAAAAATAAGGATTGATGGATTTAAAATGTTTGTTGATGATGTTAAGAATGGGCAATATCCTGAAGATAAACATTTAATAAAAATGGAAGAGAAAGAACTAGATAATTTTTTAAATAAAATTAAATAGGATGAAAAAAAACTTTTTCAGAAAAGTTGCTTTTGGTTTAAGTCCCAATGAAAAAATAAACGAAGATCCCTTAAATTGGGCTAAACAACAATTTGATACTGTGCCAAAATTTGTTTGGGAAAAAAAACTTCCTAATCTTGAAGAACAACGAGACAGATATGGCAAATGGGTTTATGAAGACCGTGAAGTTTTAAGAGAAAAATATAAAAATGACCGACTAGCTTATGAAAAAGAAAAAGATAATTTAAGAGTAATTACAGGAGAGAAATTTTTTGAGCCATTAGAGTTATCTGTGAGACATTCTACGGCCCTAGCTTCAAACTCACCAGCGTTTGAGAGAATGTGGCATTTTTGGGGTAACTTTTTTGCGATTAGTGAAAAGGATTTTTTAGCAAGTTTTTCTACAGGTGTTTATCAGCGAGAGATTATTCGACCTAATATGGTGAATACTTTTGAAGATTTAGTTTATTCAGTGACTACATCATGGTGCATGCTTCATCACCTTGATAACGCAGAGAATATAGGACCTAACTCAATAGAAGGTTTGAGGGAAAATTCAGATAGTGATAATGAAAATGTAGGTCTCAATGAAAATCATGCAAGAGAACTACTAGAACTCCATACACTCTCACCTGAAGGGAAATACTCTCAAAAAGATGTAATCGAGATGGCAAAGGTTATGACAGGTTGGCGACACTTATGGAATAATAAAAAATTAGAGGCAGGTCCTATTAAATTTCAACCTGAATATCATGAACAAGGACCATATAAAATTTTAGGAAAAATTTACGACATCAAAGATTTTAATACTGTTAATCAAGGAAAAGAGTTAGGAATAGTAATTAAAGATCTAGCTAACCACCCAGCTACTATTAGGCATGTAGCAAGAAAGCTATGCCAGCATTATATTTGTGATGAACCAACAGAGGAAATGATTGCAAGTATTGTTAAAAAATGGAAACAAAATGATGGCAATTTAATTGAAGTTCACAAATCAACTATGGAGGCAGTATTTGATTATGGTTCAAATTATCAAAAATTTTCAATGCCAGAATTGTGGCTTTTACAAAACTCAAGGATGTTAGGACTAAATTATATTTATTTGTTTCCCAAAGGTTTTGAGTTTAATGGATCTAGACCTAGTAGAAGTCATAGGTTGGTTAAGGATATACTGTGGGAAATTGGTCATCCCATTTATCGAGCTAAACAACCTAATGGTTTTATTGATCTTGAAGATGAATGGCTGTCACCTGAATTAATTATTCGTAGACTAGCGGCTGCTAGAAGATTTGCTGACATCACCAAACCTAATGTAAGCTATGATCAGGATTATTTTTTTAATGTAATTGAAAAGAATTTTGATCAACCGGAAAATTTACTAAATTTAATGAAAGATCCAGTATTTTATGCTGATCGGTTTGCTATTTTTGCAAATAGTCCTGAGGTAATGAGAGTATGAATTGTACTAGAAGAAGTTTTTTAAAAGGTAGTTTAGCAACTATTTTCTTTTCAAATTTTAATATCCCACTTTATGGGTCTATTTCAAATCCTAAAAAAAATCTTGTAATTATAAGTCTCAGAGGCGGAATGGACGGTTTAACTGCTGTACCCGTTAATGACATCCTTATCAACAAATATAGATCTGATTTAATTTTAAACAATAAATTAAAACTTAATTCAGATTTTTCTTTGCATCCTAAATTAAAAACACTTCATAATTTATGGTCTCAAAATTTAGCAGCTGTTATTCATGCAACAAATGTACCCTACACAGGAAGATCTCATTTTGATGGACAAAATATAATGGAAACAGGTGCCTTAAAAGCTTACACCAAAAAAACAGGTTGGTTAGGAAGGGGAATGAAATCATCAGGTCTATATGGTTCAAGTCTCGCCTTAAGTTTACCAATGCCACTTTTACTGAGAGGAGTTGAGGGAAATAACAATTATTTTCCTACTTGGATGCACCTTCCAAAAAGAGAGGTTATTGAAAAAATAACAAGAGCTTATGATGGAATTGAGCATGACAAACTTCAGGAGGTTTACAATGTAATAATGAATAGACCTCTTACTATGCAAGGTGGAGATGAATCTCTAGATAGCCTATCAAAAAGAACAGCTAAAATTTTAAAAGATCCTCTCGGTCCAAAAGTGGCTGTTTTCGATATTGAGGGCTTTGATACACATACAGCTCAAGGGACGGACAATGGTGAACATGCAGATAATCTTCATGATATAGATTTAATTATTAAAAACCTCCATACTGGTATGGGAAGTGATTTTAATAACACATTAATATTGACGCTCACAGAATTTGGAAGAACAGTAGAACAAAATGGCGGAAACGGAACAGAACATGGTTATGGTTCAGCTATTTTAATGGCAGGAGGACTATTGAAAAAATCTCAAGTTTTTACTGATTGGCCAGGTTTAAAAAAAAATAGTTTATTTGAAGGAAGAGATCTTAACAGCACTATTGATGCCAGATCAATATATGCTTCTGCCATGTCTAGTGTATTTGATACTGATTTTGAAAAAATAAAAAGAGAAGTTTTTTGGGAACAAAATATAAAAAATTATTCTGAAAATCTATTCAAAGCATAAGTTAAATTGAGTCTAAATATAACTCAATATCCAACTCAGTAACAGCACTTGCAACTTTATTATACTCCATTTCCTTTATAGCGATAAAAGCTTTATGGAGTTCAGATCCTAAAGTTTCTTTTAAGAATAATGATTTTTTAGATAAATTAATTGAAGAGTTCCAATCTGTTGGAATTTTATTCTTACTAGATGATTTTTTTAAATATGAATTACCAGTAGTCTGTTTGTCAGCATTTATTTTATTAGTTAATCCTTTTTTAATTGCTGAAACAACCGTTAATGCAACTAAATATGGATTTGCATCCACACCAGAAACTCTGTGTTCAATTCTTCTATTATGAGAGTTGCTGGTGGGTATTCTAAAAGCCACAGATCTATTATCTATACCCCAATTGGGTCTAGTGGGAGCATAAGAGCCTAATACAAATCTTCTCCAACTATTTGCATTTGGAGCAAATATTAACATGCTCTCACCCATATATTTTGAAAGCCCTCCAAGAGCATAATTAAGTTTCTTACTAATTTTTTCTTTATTCTTCTCAGCAAAAATATTTTTGCCTTTTTTGTCATACAATGAAATATGAAAGTGCATACCAGAACCAGTTATATTCTCCATCGGTTTTGCCATAAAGCATGCTGTCACACCATGCGCTCTTGCTTGTGCTCTAATAATTCTCTTTAATCTTAAAATATCATCAGCTGCTTTCAATAATGAGCTTTGATGTTTAAGAGTAAGTTCATATTGACCAGGTGCGTATTCTGAAATGATAGTTTCAGCATCTACTTTTGCAAGTTTTGTGGCTTCATATATATCATCTATTAGTGGCATCATACCATGAAGGTGATCAACTGAATAAACATCTGTTTTTTTAATTGAAGCTTTTTTTCCAATTATAGATTTTGCTGGCTTAAGTTTTCCATACTCATCCAGTTCATTTGAAACTAGAAAAAATTCTAATTCAAATGCTCCAAAACAAGAGATACCATCTTTTTTTAATTCTTGTATTTTATTTTCCAAAACATTTCGTGGGTCAGTTAATAGTTTATTACCTTCAATATCATACATGTTCATGAATAATTCACCTCTTGGTGGTTTGCTGTTATGCAATAACTTAAGTGATGATGGTATAGGCCAAGCTTTTATGTCACCATCACCTTGCTCTAAAATTAATCCTGTTTCAGGTGTATCCTCACCAGTAATATCCATTCCAAGTAATGAAAGAGGAAATTGCCTACCTGACTTATACAAATTTAATAACTCGTTTCTTCTTATTATTTTTCCACGACCTACACCATTACAATCATGCATTACAATATCGAATGATTTTACTTGTGTATTTCTCTTCAGAAAATTTTGTGCTTCAGATAAATAATTTTTAGTTTTCATGACAAATATTTATAATATAAAAATATTAATATAAACTTTATGTCTAAACTACAGTTAATCTATTTCAATCTTAGAGCTTTGTGTGAGGCTCCAAGGATGATGCTACATACTGCGGGAATCGAATATTCATATGAAATGGCATGGAATTATTTTAAAAAACCATGGGGTGATGTCAAAAAAGAGGTGATTTTTCATAAATTACCTTTGCTTGTTATAGATGAGAAAATTGAAATATGGCAAAGCAATACTATCTCAAGATATATAGCTAAACTTACAAACAATATCCCCAATAATGAGGAAATGGTAGCATATGCTGACTCTATATTTGAGTCTGCCCATGATTTATTTTTTCCTTTAAATCCAACAATAAATGTTTGGGTTGGTGAAATGCACTTAAAAAATA
>LUMI01000129.1_pt1 | contig 21113 bp, 25 predicted proteins | sample 729681 | NCBI WGS metagenome assembly LUMI01 (sample SAMN03860267, study PRJNA289734) | marine metagenome | biome: seawater column; feature: ocean; material: water; isolation source: Red Sea water column Station 34 - depth 10m | place: Saudi Arabia: Red Sea | collected 2011-10-15 | depth 10 m
AGAGGCACATGTGGAGAAGATCCAAACTACAGAGGTGACCAAATGGCAGAGGTAAAGGAAATCACAATACCACTCAGAGCTGCGTGGAAGGTTCCACGAACAAGTAGGGCCAAGAGAGCCATGGCCGAAGTAAAGACTCATGTTTCTAGACATATGAAAAGAGGTGACGACGAAGAAATCTGGATAGATGAGTCTGTTAATCATGCAATTTGGGCAAGGGGGATGCAGAATCCACCTAGAAAGATCAGAGTAGTATGTACTCGAGAAGAGGGTTTTCCGTTAGAAGTTAAATTATTGGAGGATTGAAATGGGAAATATTAGGCCTTCGTTTATCAAAAGCAGAGCTTTGAGGCTCGTAGAGATGTATCCCGATCAATTCACAGATGATTTCGATACCAACAAGCACCTAGTTTCTGAGTTCACTGATGTAGGTAACAAAAGGATGAGAAACTGGATTGCGGGGTATATCACTCGATATAAACAGCGCAGAGTCGATTAGCGCATCACTCATCACCAGTTACCCATTCGAAGTATTATGGGAGACAGGAGGAGTCAGGATCTACCTACTTTCTCCCAAAACGTATGCGTCGTCCTAGTAAGGCCTGAGCATGATGGCAACATTGGTGCAGTAGCACGTTCGATGCTAAATTTCGGAATAAACGATCTCAGAGTTGTTGGTAGGGACGGAGATTGGTCCGAGGAAGCGAGAAGGAGAGCGAAGAATGCACAAGAGGTCCTTGATGGGGCTAAAGTCGTTAACACCTTTGAAGGGGCAATTGCAGACTGCTCATTAGTCGTGGGGACCTCTGGGAAGAGAGAAGAGGGAGAAAGGACAGTGAAGAGGCATTTCCTCCTGCCTGAGGAGCTCCCAGAGAGGCTTTCTGGGATTGATGGTAGAGTCTCAATAGTATTCGGACCCGAAGGAAAGGGACTATTGAATGAGCAGTTGTCGATGTGTGATCTGCTCGTAACTATACCCACATGGGAAGGTTATCCCATACTCAACCTAAGTCATGCTGTATCCATAATCTGCTTTTCTTGGTACGTAAACTCTGATACAACTAACCCGCCGGGGACTGGAGGTAGGCTTCTTGATCCGAAATTGAGAGCCAAACTGAGGTCTGAGGCTAAAAGGCTAGTAGAATCAATGCCAACCAAGGATCACAAGAGGAAGGGAATAGAGGATACACTCCTCAGAGTATTATTCAGGGGTCTTCCTAAGGATGATGAGATACACAGGATACTCGGGATTCTAACACAGGCCGCCGACTCGTTCGAGCAAACTTGATTCTGAGTGCCCCTCTTTGAGATACTACTCGTTGAACCAGCTTGCCCAAGATTTAGGAGTCTCCCTGACATGGAATGCTCTTAGGATTAGAGAATTCCCGTAGGATGATGAGATATGTGGATCAACCTGTTCAAATGCCCACTTAGCCAGGTTCTCCGCTGTAGGAATGAAGGGGAGAATCACGGTTCGATGCCCAGTTTCCATCATCCTGAGAGCGTCTAGGGCTACTTTGTCATCCTCGAACACCAGAAATGCATGATCCACTACATCGTGGATATGCGTATTTAGTATCTCAGAAACCTCTGAGAAGTCAATGAGCATTCCCTCTTCTGATACTCCTCTCTTTGTCACAACATCCCCTTCCAACTCTGCCTCCCACCTATATCTGTGCCCGTGCATATGCCTACATTTGCTACTATGGTTGGGTACCCTGTGGCCAGTATCGGTCTCAACCCATCTACGTATTCTATTCGGCATCATATACCTCCATCTCGAAGTCTATACTTGCTGAGTTAATGCAGTATCTCTCCCCACCGAATTCAATAGGTCCGTCATCAAAAACATGGCCCAGGTGAGCATCACATGAGCCGCACCTGACTTCTATTCTCAACATCCCGTATGAGGTGTCTCGAATCCTCTTAATTCCAGCATTTTTATCCTCTGTGTGAAATGCTGGCCAACCACATCTAGAGTCAAACTTCATCTGAGAGGTAAACAGTAAATGTCCGCAGCAAATACACAGATAATCCCCCTTTCTGTTCTCCATGTTGTGAATTCCTGAATTGGGTGGCTCTGTACCAGCCTCCCTAGTAACGTGATACTGCAGTTCTGTTAGCCTTTCCCTCCATTCCGAATCCCTTTCTGGGTCGAATCTTGGAAGGTCTTCTTTCATCTTGCCCCACCCTGCCTCTCCTGGTCCAATGCATAGTTCAAAACTGAGTCCCAATCGTAAACGTACTGCAGTGGATCTACTCTTCCGATGGCGTGGAACGCTAGTATTCTTTCAACATCAGCACCGGACCTTCCAGAGCTCCTACCATTTGTGTCTGGATTGTACGATGTGTTAGTGTTGGTGAAGACAATGTCGAAATCTAACCCTAGTGAGGTACAAGATTTCAAAGCGTCCTGAAGAATAATCTTCTTGTCAAAAGAGATGTATGGGAGATGGAAAGAAACGCGGTCGCTATCCCAGTTTCCTATGGAGAATGCCCTCTCCAGAGATTGGTAGAATTCGGGTCTGCAATCGGGATATATTTCGTGATCGCCACTATGCACACCTAGGGCAATCCTAACTTGGCAGTTCTCGGAAATAGCAGTACTTAGAGCCCGAGCGTATAGTATCGATGAGAAAATAGCATTCCTGTTGGGGACTACTGTCTGCTTCATCTGCTCGGATTCGTAGTGGCCCTCAGGAACAACTATGTCTTCGCTAGTCAGTGCGGAATGTAGAGACTGCATTGCAGAGTTAAGATCTACAACAAAGTGCTCGACATTATGGCCTTTCTCTCTCAGATAACTTATGTTGTCTCTAGCTCGATCTATCTCAATGATGTGCTTCTGTCCGTAGTCATAGGAAATGCAAGTTATATCGTCTCCTTCTGCAATCATCCTCAATAGAAGAGCTGTGCTGTCCATGCCACCAGACAGCGACATTACCGACCTATTCATAGTACTCCCATCCATTTATGTGTCTGGAGGCTCAATCGCCAACCAGGACTATCCTTGACCAGTCGCTCAACTATCTGGAAACTCTTACCGTTTGCCTCAACCGATTCACCCTCTACATAGCAAGGCTGGATATAGAGATGGGTGAAGCCTGTCTTCAAATCATCATACAAAGCCAAGTCTTGTCCGCAGTATACTACTTTCAGCTCATCACCAGTTCTCTGCTTTATCGATACATTCGGATATAATTGATCCTTAGGACTAACACATATCCAGTCGACGATAGGGTCTACCGGAATTGTTCCATTGGTCTCAATTGAGATGCTGATCCCGTGTTCTTTCAGCCTCTTACCAATGACGGAAAGATCTTGCATCGCAGGTTCCCCGCCAGTGAATATTACTCTGTCGCAGTTGTAGCTCAGTACCTCTTCGATAATCGAATCGATGTCCATATCTTCGAACGTCATGAAGTCGGTATCGCACCACTCACATCTAAGATTGCAATTTCCGAATCTGATGAAGACATGCGGAATGCCCGTATGAAACCCCTCTCCTTGAACAGAGTGGAAAATCTCAACTATTGGATATTGTTGCAGAAAATCACCCGTGCAAATTTCCACTTCTGATAAGTTGTAATACTTCTGTTCTAGCCTCTTGTTTATCGAAGAAGACGCCTCGCATAGCGCTAGTTGTCATAATTGAATTCTGCTTTCTGACTCCCCTGCATTTCATGCATCCATGTTGGGCCTCCAGAATAACAGCGCAGCCAAGAGGACTGAGATTCTCAACAATATCATCCGCTACAGATTGAGTAATTCGCTCTTGGTTCTGAAGCCTCTTGGAATGCATATCCAGAAGTCTAGCTAGCTTGCTAATGCCTACTATTCTATCCACTGGTATGTATGCGATATGGCCCTTACCAGAAAATGGTTGAAGATGATGCTCACAGGTACTGTGAAACTCCATATCCCTAAGCAGGACTATCCCATCGTAGCCTTCGGCATTGAACGTAGAGTCCAGAATTTCACTGGCATCGTCTGAGTATCCGCTGAATATCTCCTCGTATGACTGGACCACTCTTTCGGGCGTATTCTCAAGTCCTTCCCTCAGATCTGATCCACATTGTTCTATGTAGCGAACAATAGTCTCAATTGCTTCCATAGCCTCTTCTTTATCGGGTAATTTCACTCATTCACCTCCCATGTCTTGCGTCAATTTCGTCCAACTGATCCAACATCTTCCTACATGCAGTTCTAATTGCGTCGGCTAAACTGACAAATTTCTTTGAGTCGCCGACGTGGCTCTTCAGATCAGAAACAATTTCGTTGGGCATGTCTAGGCTGATCTTCGGCATGATTGTGCGGAAAAACGCCTAGATATAATATTACTTGAGTAATATCTGAGTATTATTTACGTAGACTTTCGACTTTCTTATCCAGTCCTGGGTATTTCTCCTCGAGTAGGTGAGCCCTAGATTTGAGGCCCTCTAACTGGGAGATAGCCTCATCTTCAGAAATTCCTTGTGAGATTAGATTCAACAGAAGTGATAATCCGCCCTGAATTGTTCCAGCATCCAGGAAAGCGTCATTGGATATTTGGCTTGTTGCTCTAAGAACTTCAAGAGAGTCTCTGACGAAATCTCTCTGTTCCTCGATTACTCCTAAAGAGGAATTGCCTAGTGATTCTATCCTGTCTAGGGTACTAATCATATAACTCGGAAATAGATTTTCTTTTTGATGATTCTCACTTGTTCGATTCGACGAGTTCTATCAAAACTCCGCCTGCTGAAGAAGGATGGACAAAGGCAATTCTATGGCCATCTGCGCCGAGAGTAGGTGCTTCCGAGACCATTTTTACTCCAGCGCTGAGCAAACTCGAGATTGCTTCTTCTATATCTGCTACTCTAACTGCTATTTGCTGTACTCCCGGTCCATTCTTGGAAATGAACTTCCCTACGGGGGTATCATCACCTAATGGTTCCAACAATTCGATTCTTGTGGAAGCATTTCCGTGCATGAATCTGATTTTTACGCCTTGTTCAGAATTTATCTGATCATCCCCCTGCGTGAATCCCAAGATAGTCCAGAGTTGTTGCGACTCATCGAGTGAGGAAGTTGCAATTCCTATATGGTCAATCATTCCGTCTGTCATTCAAACACCACTAGGCGAAACCCATGTTCCAAACTCTTCTCTGAGTACTGAGTTAATCTCTCCAACTGTAGCTTCAACCTTTACAGCACTGATTATCGGATCCATGAGATTTGATTTATCTCTACAGCTTTCTCTAATTGATTGCAAGGAATCGTCGACTATAGATTGGTCCCTATTTTTTTTCATCTTTGACAATTCGGAAGCCTTTCGTAGTTCTGCATCCGTATCGAGGACCAATCCCTCAAAATCTAGATCATCTTCGTTGACATGAGAATTGACGCCAACGACGAGTTCGTCGCCATTCTCAACCCTTTGTAAATGAGTCCAAGCGCTTTCATGAATGACCCTCTGCTGGAAGCCGGATTTTACACATTCCATTGCACCCCCGAGAGACTCTATTTCGTTAATCATATTTCTCGAATCTTCGATTAGCGAATCTGTCATAGTCTCAATCACTATAGAACCTCCTAGGGGGTCCGCATGTTCCCTGATTCCGGTCTCTTCAGCAATTATCTGCTGTGTGCGCAGGGCAATTCTAGCCGATTCTTCGGTAGGCAAACCAAGTGCCTCATCGAAGCTGTTAGTGTGTAGTGATTGAGTTCCTCCGAATACAGATGCCAGTGCCTGATATGATACTCTAATTGCGTTGTTCATTGGCTGTTGTGCCGTGAGTGTGACTCCTGATGTTTGAGTATGAAATCTAAGTTGGGATGACTTTGGATTGGATGGTGAGAATTCGTTTTCGACCATCTCGTACCAAAGCTGTCTGGCCGCCCTAAACTTGCTTACCTCCTCTAGGAAGTTGTTATGACATGCGAAGAAGAAGGAAATTCTTGGTGCAAAATCGTCCACATCCATCCCCTTATTGATTGCCTCTCTGACATAGTAAATTGCGTTTGATAATGTCATAGCAATTTCCTGAACGGCCGTACATCCTGCCTCTCTCATATGATATCCGCTAATAGAAATTGTATTCCATCTGGGGGCATTTGAGGCGCACCATGAAATTAAGTCCGTAGTCAAGCGTATGGACGGATCAGGGGGGAAAATGTACAACCCCCTAGAAATGTATTCCTTCAGGATGTCATTCTGTACTGTACCAGAAAGATCTGAACTTGGAATTCCCTTCTCTTCTGCCACTGCTATGTATAGGGCGAGCAGCGTAGTTGCTGGAGCATTGATTGTCATGGAGGTGGATATTGAAGACATTTCTATGTCTTCGAATAGCTGCCTCATATCATGAATTGAGTCTATTGCAACACCCACCTTTCCAACCTCCCCTGAGGAAAGCGGGTCATCTGAGTCCAGGCCTAATTGTGTGGGCAAATCAAATGCTACTGATAGTCCTGTTTGTCCATTCTCGAGGAGCCTTCTGAATCGAGAATTAGTCTCACTGGGTGACGAAAAACCAGCATACTGCCTCATTGTCCATAGTCTATCGGCATACATTCCAGGATGGATGCCCCTCCTATATGGCGGGTCTCCTGAAGAGCCCGGATTGGAGGCATAATCAGAAGTGTCGATTGCTGACATGGATAAGCCAAGTGGTGACATCCCAAGAACCATTCTCAGGTTACCGACGGATTGTATACCCGTCCACAATACTCTCAAGCGATTTCATTTGTTCATCATCTATGATGCCCTCATCTAGCTTCTCCTGTAGGAAATCCTTGGCTTCCTTGGTAGTCTGCCTCTCACCTCTGGCCCATATTGTCGCTAAGAGATTTGAACGAAACTCCTCCGAGACGCCAATTTCTACAAGTAGCCCTCGCATCTCATACTTGTACTCCATGTGTCTGCTTCTATCCAGTCTTCGAGCACGGTTGGCAGGCTGATATGATGATGTCTTGCTACGGAATTTTTTCTGAGGTTTCTTAGGTTCGGTTTTAGTTTCCGATGGGCCTTTCTTGGAAACACTACTTGTTTTTTCTTTCTCTGCCGCAAGCGATGCCCTTAGTATGCTATCTTCTATTATCTGCCTAGCCTTCAAACTTTTACCAGAGTCTTCGACCTGGGGTTCGACTTTGGTTGTAATTTCAGCAGGCTTCTTTTTCGGCTTCGTTGATTTTTCCTCCTGAGGTGTCTCTTCAACTTTTTTTATACCCAGAATCTGACCTTCCAGTATTGTTTCCTCAGGCTCTGCAATTTGAGGATCGGCTGATTGCTCTTCTGCCCCTATGGAATCATTTTGTTGATCCTGCTCAATTTCCTTAATTGTAGAAGGTTTTGGTTTTGGCACGGGTTTGGGCCTAGAACCAGGTGCAGATGGGGGGGCTGCTCTTGGTGACCTGGGTTTGGGCGTTTTTGCTTTGGAAATACTGTCTGATCTTGCCTTGGAAGATGTCTGTGAAGATGATCCGAAGATGTTCTTCGGTGCTGCCTTCTTCCTCCTTCTCCTCTGCACTGTGTAATCAATCCCCATTCCACCGGCCCTAAGGACTCTCATAAGAGTTCGCGACTATCATGACCAAACTACCGCGGTGTTATCGGTTCTGAGTGATGGGTCGATTCCACTATCCATTAGTTCTGTTTCTAAGCCACATTCAAGCATTCTACGCCCTAATTCGGCAATCATAGTGCCATTATCAATACAATATGGCTTGTCTGGCCAGAAACATTCTGCACCTCTATCTTCACACATCATTTTACTCATTTTTCTAAGTCGCTCATTACAGGCAACTCCTCCACCAAGCAAAAGCTCATCTTTGCCAGTATGCGCTAATGCCCTCTCGGCCACTTCTACGCAAGTCGCGAACGAATGTTCCTGGAGAGACCAACAAACTTCCCCTAGAGACTTGCCCTCAGCAACTTTCTGTACTGCTGATGTAAGCATCCCCGAGAAAGCCAAATCCATTCCGTGAACCCCATATGGCAATAACACATCATCGAGACTAGTTTCGCCTTTCTCAGAAAACTCATTTGACAACTTTTCTATTTCGGGACCGCCTGGGAATGGGATGCCCTGTGTTCTAGCGAATTTGTCTAGCATATTCCCAATTCCTATGTCAAGTGTTTCTCCTAGAACTCTATATCTTCCATCCGCTCTAGCGATTACCTGGGTATTTCCGCCACTGACATACAGAAGAACAGGGTCCTTGCAACCAGTTTGGTTTCTACCTACCTCTATATGAGCAACGCAGTGATTGACCCCCAATAGTGGTACAGAGAGTCTCGTAGACAGAGTTCTAGCCACAGACGCACCTACACGAAGGCACGGCCCTAAACCAGGACCTTGACTGAAGGCTACAGCAATAATTGAATCCCAGGAAAAATCATCGGAACTAGACAGCCTCTCCAACAATAGGGATGTCGTTTCAGAATGATGATCAGCGGCCTCTCTTGGATGTATCCCCCCCTCCTCCGGACGATAAAGGGATGAAAATGAAGGGAATAGTTCGCCAGATGTGCTCACTCTTCCAAAAGAGAAAGTATGAGCGGTGCTTTCTATTCCTAAAATAATGCCTTCCACGAACCGCGGACGAGCGGGAGTTCTTTCAACTATCGGAATTTGGACCCATCATGAGGACTATCTTACACAACTGTGGAGAGATAGCACACCTTTCTACTGGAGACGATGAGGACCCCCTTTCTGGGGAGAGGCTTCTCGACAGAAAGTCACTAGTTCATCCTGCAGGTATGGCTATAATTATCAGTGACGGAATTGTTCAGAAAATCGCTCCTTCCGAAGAGGTTTTGTCAGAGTTTGCACCTTGGTACCCAGCAAATAGCGCGAGTTCGGATGTAGAAGTGATAGATATCGGGGAGATGTCCGTGGTACCTGGTTTTATTGACAGTCACACCCACCTACCTTGGTCTGGAGATAGGACGAACGAGCTTGCCATGAGATTGAAGGGTAAGACATACCGGGAAATCGCCCAATCCGGAGGTGGCATTATGAAGACGGTGAGGCATACCAGAAGCACCCCTAAACGAAACTTGGTAGATAGTGGAATATCTCGTGTACAGGAATTTATTCGCAATGGGACGACTACCCTGGAGGCGAAGAGCGGGTACGGACTGGACTTGGATTCTGAAGTAAAATTATTAGAATCAATATCTGAAATAAATCGATCCACTGATATAGACATAAGGGCAACTTGGTTGGGTGCACATGATTTCCCTCCAGAGATGGGGAGGGAGGATTATGTTGAGCACCTAATTGCAGATCAATTACCTGTAATTTCCGAGCTCTCTCTGGCAAAATGGGTAGATGTGTTCTGTGAAGAAGGCTGGTTCACTAACGATCAGACAGAAGATATAGTCAAGGCTTCGAAAGATTATGGAATGAAATCGAGATTGCACGTGGATGAATTCGTAGACAGTGGGGGGCTTGCTCTGGCTGCCGACCTCGGATCTGTTAGTGCTGATCATGTTGCATGTTCCAACGATGATGCCAGAGTCAGTGCGGCAGAGTCCGGAACAGTGCAAACATTTCTTCCCGGTACACCCTATGTCCTTGGAAAGAGTCTAGAGTTACCGATAAAAAAGTGCATTTCTGAAGATTGGCCATTTTCTATAGCCACTGACTTTAATCCAAATTGTCCAATAACCTCACTTCCATTGATTGGGAGTTTCGTAACGCACAGATTAGGAGTTGATCCCATAGCAAGCTTAGTTGCGGTGACTAGAAATCCCGCAACAACGATGTTTGATGAAGAGGAACCTCGAGGAATAATATCTGAAGGAAGCATTGCAGACATGAATGTCCTATGGTCTTCTTCGGCAGACTCATGGTGCCAGACTCCGGGATCTTCACCTGTGAGAGTTACGATCAAAAATGGCATTATTGTTAACTCGAACAAGACGTACTGATACTAACAGTGAATAATGATGATATCCATTTTATTAATCCGTTAAAATCACATTTTCCATATTAATTATTCAGAAAATGACATAATCCAGCCAAAAAAATCGCCTGATATTGTACCGATAACTTAGGTTATCAGAATTCTTTTTTACTATATTTTCTATAATATGCTCGCAGTATAGCGAATTAGGAAAAAATTATGTGATTTGGTCAAATAACCCCTACTATATCAAAAATTGAATACTTGAATGATCACCACACTATATGCCACCGGGGCATAGTGGGTTCTGCATGAAATGTAAGAGCTACGTAAGAGTCTCCGAACCAGAATTGATCAAGATGAGTAACGGTAGAACCAGGGTGGCAGGGAGATGTTCAGTTTCAGGTTGTGATGGAAGAATCTCAAAAATTGTCTCATGAGACATCAGAATCATTCTTGTGTGTGTTTCAATTCGAAGGAGAGCCGGGCTCGTGGTCTAGGGGTTATGACGTCGCCTTGACATGGCGAAGATCGCAGGTTCAATTCCTGCCGAGCCCACCAATAGAATAGATACTACTTAATTTATTTATCAAATTCGTATGAAATTCTCAATCTGCCCTTTCCCTTGTTCTTCTTTGAGATGAACTTCACCTTAGGTATCATAGACGTATTGGAAGCGTGTGTTCCAGCACAGGGGCACAGATCGATATCTTCGATTTCAACGACTCTAAGGTGTGTGATTGTATCTGGAATCCTGTGCATGAACTTTGTATGCCTCATTTTCTCGTGAGACATTATTTTCTCCCTGTCCCATTCATGGATATTCACGGGAATTTTGGAATCAAGGATTGAATTTACTTCGCCGATTATGATATCCGGATCGAAAACGTCTTTGTCATCAAAAAGTAGGTCAACTCTAGAGCTTTCTACTCCAATTTGGTTTCCCACGGTTTCAGCCCCCCAGATATCTTCAGATATTGCAGAGAAGATATGCTGTGCGGTGTGCATGAGCGTGAGTTCATTCCTTCGATTTCTATCTATGGTGCAAATAACTTCTTGGCCGTCTGTGAATATGGAGGCATCGTCAACGGGATGAAGGGTCATTTCTCCAGGCAGTACCTCGTTCATGTTGCATGATTCGCCTCCTATTGATGTAATCTCCCCAGTATCCCCTGGCTGCCCACCCCCCCTTGGATAGCAGTAAGTTTCCTCTAAAAGAAGCGAGTTCCCGTTTTTCCCTACTATCCTTGTAGTGAATGGTGGAGGATCCGTTCCAGGATGTTGATTCATGTGCAATTTTTCTTGCATTTATTCACCCGAAAATTTCAGTTAATCCGCCGTCTAGAATTGATTCTGATAGTTGTTCGCATTCACTTGTCATCGATCTGTCACCATCCAGTCTTTCGACATGGGAACGGACCCAACTGACTAGCTTTGCGACTCCTATCCCAGGTGATTCTTCTATGGCCTCAATTGCCTCTGTAGAGCAGATGAATTCATTCGCTAAAACCTGGGACAATAGAATTGACGATTGTAGTGACCTATGTGCTCCCGTGGAGCCCATTGAAACATGATCTTCCTTGCCCATGCTAACAGGGACATTGCTAATTGTAGATGGACTGGAGAGAATATGTAGTTCCGATATTATTGCCGCTGCTACATACTGAACAATCATTAATCCGCTTTCTAATCCCTCGTTGCCAGCGAGGAAGGCTTTCTGTCCACTCCAATTAGGGTCAAGGATCTGATTAATCCTTCTTTCAGAAATACTAGCAAGTTCGTGGCATGCTACGGCAATGGAGTCACTGGCTAGAGCCAGGTTTTGGCCGTGGAAATTGCCCCCGCTAATTATTGATGCTCCGTTATCCTCGACAAACACCAAAGGGTTGTCTGTAGCGCTGTTAATTTCTATCTCTAGAACTCTCCTGGTTTCCCTAATCAGATCCACAACTGGTCCGTGGACCTGAGGGGCACATCGGAATGAGTATGCATCTTGCACCCTTTCACAGTTCTCATGGGAAATTTCTATGTTTGACTGAGAAAGGAATGCAGAAATTCTGGCGGCTGAGATTGATTGTCCGACTTGCGGTCTAGAATCGTGTACTCTCCTGTCGAACGGCTTGTGAGAGCCTCTAATTGCCTCCACTGAACACGCGATTGAGGCGTCGGCAGCAAGACACAATATCTCCATATTTAGTACGGTTTGTGTGAGGTATGCACACATTTGGCTTGTCCCATTAATCAGGGAAAGTCCCTCCTTTGCCTGAAGTTTAACTGGTTCCAATCCTGCTTCCTCCAATGCGGTTCGGGAATCCTTGGAGACCCATTTGCCAGCGACTTGCACGAGGCACTCGCCCTCGCCCATCATTCCCATTGCCATATGGGAGAGCGGAGCTAAGTCTCCTGAAGCTCCTAATGATCCTATTCTGGGGATTGATGGTGCTATTCTTGAGTTAACCATCCCAAGAAGGGTGTCCACCACAGATGGCCTGATTCCAGATACCCCCTTTGCAAGAGAGTTTGCCCGAATAGTCATCATCATTAGAACGATATCCGGATCCATTATTCCGCCAATTCCACATGCATGACTTCTTACGAGATTGGATTGTAGTTCCTCTAATTGGCTGTCTCCTATGCGGACAGATGAAAGCGCCCCGAATCCTGTATTTATTCCGTAAACAACTTCTCCTGAGTCCAAGATGTCTTCTACGGCCTTTCTAGAAGCCTGCATCCTTTCTCTTGAATCAGATGAAAGAGATACTTCCATGGATCCCAGTGATACGGCCTTGACCATCTCAAGAGTTAGATTATCTCCATCGATCACAACCGTTTCCATGCATCTGGCGTAGCGGTCTGTCAAATAGAGTCATCGAGTCTTTTCAAACAGGTCGTCGAGGATAGTGGAATCGACTAATTTTGGCAAGGTCACGTCAAGTTTGGGGTCTTTTTCCATGGCCTTGGTAATGGCGAAGGTTGCCCCATCATTCCTAGCCCATGACCTCCTTGCAATACCGTTATTCACGTCCCATGAAATCATCGAGTCTATGTTTCTCTCAGAAATAACTGACCCATCTATTACCATGCCGAAGCCTCCGTTGACTACCTCTCCCCAACCGACTCCTCCACCGTTATGCAGGCTGACCCATGTGGCTCCTCTGAATGAGTCGCCAACGAAGTTGTGTACTGCCATATCTGCAGTAAACATCGAACCGTCGTAGATATTAGCGGTTTCTCTGAATGGACTGTCCGTACCGGCTACATCGTGGTGATCTCGTCCTAGTACTATCGGTGCGGTGATCAAGCCTTCAGAAATGGCCTCATTGAAGCGGAGGGCGATTTGCCTACGACCTTCCTCATCCGCGTACAATATCCTTGCCATACTTCCCACTACCAGATCGTGTTTTTCTGCTTCAGAAATCCACTTGATATTATCCAAGTACTGCGTTCTAATTTCTTCAGGACATCGAGAGGCAAGGTCTTCCAGTACCTCCTGTGCTATTTTGTCAGTCGTTGCGAGATCCTGTCTCTTGCCGGAAGTACAGACCCATCTGAAAGGACCGAAGCCGTAGTCGAAGCACATCGGCCCCATAATATCCTCAACATATGAGGGGTACCGGAATGAGCCATCTTCTGAGAATACGTTAGCATCAGCCCTTCCCGATTCAAGTAAGAAAGCGTTCCCATAGTCCCAGAACCTGGTTCCGTTCTCAGAGAGAGTGTTTACAGCATTGACGTGCCTATTCAGAGAGGATTGAACTAGTCGTCTGAATTTATTGGGATCTGAGCTTAGTAGAGAAATGCCATCCTCGAATGAAATGCCTGCCGGCATATACCCGCCGAGCCAGGGGTTGTGTAGGCTTGTCTGATCGCTGGCTAAATCGGGAGTGATCCCCCTTTCTATAAGATACTCTAGCAAGTCGACAATGTTTCCTATGTATCCCAACGATACCGCTTCCGAATTGGCGACTGCTTTCTCGGCTCTATTGCAAAGATCATCAAGGTCATCGAATAACTCAGTTAACCAGCCCTGAGTGTGGCGCTTTCTAGCAGGGGTTGGATCGATTTCAGCAATGATGCAGACAGCCCCGGCAATGACTGCAGCCTTAGCCTGTGCACCCGACATCCCGCCCAATCCGGAGGTCACATAGAGGACGCCTCCGAGACCGCTCTCTGATGTCTTACCGAGGTACTTCCTAGCAGCGTTAAGTATCGTAATTGTAGTGCCGTGAACTATTCCCTGAGGGCCGATGTACATGTAAGATCCTGCTGTCATCTGCCCAAACTGGGACACCCCTAATGCATTCATTCTCTCGTAGTCTTGCTGTGAGGAATAGTTTGGTATGACCATGCCATTGGTAATAACTACTCGCGGGGATTCTACTGATGATGGGAATAGCCCCAGGGGATGTCCCGAATACATCACCAATGTCTGGTCCTCCTCCATTTTGGATAGGTACTCCATTGTAACGAGATACTGAGCCCAATTCTGGAATACGGAGCCGTTTCCGCCGTAAGTTATCAGCTCGTGGGGGTATTGTGCGACTTTTGGATCGAGGTTGTTCTGAATCATCAGCATTATAGCGGCGGCACTCTTACTGTTAGACTTGTATTCGTGGATAGATCTTGAGCTAATTTCATGGTCTGGTCTGAATCTGTGCATGTATATGTGACCAAGACTATCCAGTTCCTCGAGAAATTCTGTTGCGAGTTCCTTGTGCCATTTCTCTGGGAAGTATCTAAGTGAGTTCTCAACTGCTAGCCTTCTCTCTTTTTGATTGAGAATCTGAGGCCTAACCGGAGCATGAGGGACTGAATCGTCCTTCTGACTTTTTGGAGGCAGGGATTCTGGAATCCCATATTTCTCTAGGTTTCCGGACGACATTACCACTCCAGCCTTTTGTTTACCGTCGTTGAGACAATATTTGCTGATTCTATGGACTGCTCAACGACCGTGTTTATCTTCGAAGTGAGTAAATCCACATCTTCGCCTTCGATGTATTCTAAGTTGATTCTAACGTTCAAAGATGCAATCTTCGCCGCTGAAAGAGCCATCTCTGAAGCAGAGGCCAGGTCAGTAAGTGCATTGGGGTTGCAAGAGGCGGATTGTTTTTCGAGATTGGATAGTAGTTTTTGAGCGCTCGATGCAGTATTGAGTGGTGCCAATGCAGCCCCAATGGTGGCTTTCCTTATTTCCTCTGATCGTTGTATTTTCTCGTCTTCTGTTTCCTTGGGTAGGCGGTATGCAGACATAACTGATTCGAATGCTTCAGAGTCTGAGATAGCGAGAAGAATTGCCTCTTCCAAAGCCGGCTCAGATAGTTCTATGGAAGCCTTTGCGGCATCGTGCCCTTCTGCCCACTTTTCCTTCGCCAATGTCAATCTCGCTACCATCAACGACAATGAGTGTGCGTGAGCCAAGGAGAGCGCTGCGACCGAGCCTCCCCCCGGCGTTGGTTCTGAACTGGCTACAGACCTTAGGATATCCATGTAACCCTCGTTCATCAAACCACCTTTTTGATTGCCCATTCAATTATGCTTGACTCTGGCTCGAAGTCATCTAGCATGTCTAGCATTAGGCCAGATATGGCTTTTTGTACAAGCATTTTTTCATCAACTATGGAATCATCGTCGATGTAGAATCTTCCTGCAGAAAGCATTGCTTCTAGCGGCACTAAACCCACAAGCTCGCCTGCAGTTACGTTAAGTCCGATAATGGAGGCCTCCTTCCTGATTGCCTCCGTGACATCGTGAAGTCCGGTTACAGAGAAATCTAGTAGATTCATGGATACTTGTGCTGTAGATTCATCGTACATCCAACCGGCAGCCTGTAATGATTTGAAGAGACCGGGTTTTCTAACCGGCTTGCCATCTTCACCGATGATTTTCTGTCCTTGTTCATCCTTAACAAGCGATCCGCTAGTCCTTATCGATGAGGCGATAGAATTTGCCTTGGCCTTATCATCTGTATCGAGATTGACATTGTAAGCAATGAGAATTTGACGGGCTCCCGTAGCCGTGACTCCCATTCTGGAATTGAATGAGGCGGGGCCAAAGTCTGGAGCCCAAGCAGGATCTGAAATTTTTTCTTCAAATCCTTCATATTCCCCTCTTCTAATATTTGGAAGGCTTACTCTATTTGGATTTGTAGCAGCCTCCGCATATAGGTAAATGGGAAGGTCCAATTCGTGGGAGACTGCCTCGGCATATCTCTTTGAGAGATTAACACACTGTTCCATTGAAATCCCGGATATCGGGATGAATGGGACTACATCCACAGCCCCCATCCTAGCGTGTTCGCCCGTGTGCTTGCTCATGTCTATTATTCTGGTCGCGATTCTTGTGCACTCGACCACTGTTTTGAGTACTTGTTCTGGCTCTCCCACCATCGTGACTACCGTTCTATTGAAATCTGCACCCATATCTACATCCAGCAGGTGGACTCCATTTTCATCTAGAATAGGTTGCGTAATCTGGTCGATAATCTGCTGGTCCTTGCCCTCACTGAAATTTGGTACACACTCTACAAGTTGAGCCATGTGCGTGGGGAGGGCCTCTTCATCAAGACCTTTCCTTAGGTGTATATTCCCTCAGAGTTTGAGTCCGCGTGAGCCTTCCGGTTATCCTTTACCTTCTTAATTGCGAGAACGAAATCCTCTTTGGTTACGGATTTCCTGTTGTCCGAAATGGCTGAGATTCCTGCTTCCAAGACAGCAGACTTGATTTCCGCACCACTGAATCCCTCAGTCATAGATGCTAGTTTGCGGTCATCGACACCCGTTCCCTTAGGCATTTCACCGCAATGAACACGGAAAATCGCCTCTCGAGCGTCTACTTCGGGTAGCGGTATCTCGATGATTCTGTCAAACCTTCCTGGTCTAAGCAATGCTGCATCCAGAAGCTCAGGACGATTTGTGGCAGCAATCACCTTCACGTCGTCCAGACTGTCGAAACCGTCTATCTCTGAGAGAAGCTGCATCAGCGTCCTTTGAACTTCGCGATCGCCTGACGTGGAAACATCGAGTCTCTTTGAGCCAATTGAGTCTATCTCGTCTATGAAGATGATGGAAGGAGACTTTTGTCTTGCCATCTCGAATAGTTCTCTGACCATCCTGCCTCCTTCTCCTATGTACTTCTGGGCTAGTTCCGCTCCTACTAGACCTAGGAAAGTAGCGTTCGTAGAGTTGGCGACGGCCTTCGCTAGCATGGTCTTACCTGTTCCAGGCGGACCGGTCAAAAGAACTCCCTTGGGCGGTTCAATCCCCATGTCGGAGAACGCCTGCGGATTTTCGAAGGGTAACTCGATTGCTTCTTTGAGCTCCTTAATCTGTGCCTCTAAACCCCCTATAGAGGAATAAGGAACGTCGGGAATGTCGATAATCTCCGTATTGCTAACCAGAGGGTCCCAGGAATCAGCGAGTATCTCGACCACGGAAAGAGTATCCTGATTGAGTGCTACTCTAGTTCCGGGTTTTATCTTCGACTTATCCAGACGACGATTCACAGAGACTAGGAATACCGTGCCATTTGAGCTTCTGACAATGGCCTGTTCATCTACCACGTCCTGGATGAAGCCGACAATTAATGGTGGAGTTCGAATGTTGCTGAGTTCCTCTTCGAGTCGGTTTGAGCGCTTCTTCAGTTGGTTCATCTCGTTTTCCAGGAATAGCTTCTCCGTCAACAACTGTTGAGCCTTTTCAGAGAGATTCTGATAGTCCTTAGTGAGGCGGTCTAGAGCGGCTCTGTTCGGATCGCCTTTTTCGAGTATATTGTCGTCGGAGCTAGGCTCACCGGCCTCTGAAGACATGGTTCTGACACAAAGAGGATACTTATGACCCCTACGAAGCCCTCATGTTACCCTCATGCCTCGCTATAACATGGGTGCTTGCGAGCTCTGCGGAAAGGAAGGTGTGGGTACTAGGAGGGCAAAGGTATCGCAATCCGTTCTGGAATGCTGCTCTGGATGCATAGCTTCGATGGGATTGGTGGTAGAGCAAAGGCCCACGAAAATAATCCATAATAATGAGCAAACGAGCCTGGTGACGGGCAAGGGTGTTTCAGGAATAGACATCATGACCAAGGATGCAACGGAGCTTGCAGGAGATTTCCACTCCAGGATAAGTGATGGCAGGAAAATCAAGGGGATGACGCAGGAAGATTTAGCAAGAAGCATGAATGTCAAGATAGGAGTCATCCAGAAGGCGGAGAATGGGAATAGGCCAATGGATTCCACCTTGGAAAAGTTCGAGAAGGCTTTGGGGATTTCGCTTTTCGTAGAAGCCATACCAAGAAGCAATACCATGGTGGCAAATGTGTCATCGAGTCAAATGACCATCTCGGATGCTAAGAATGTCGTATCGAAAAAGACTAGGAAAAGACCTGGAAAGAAGAAGGGTCGAAGGTTTGGAGTTTCTAGATCTGGTTCTCGATCCAGGAGATAGTATCGTGCAAAGCGTACCCCTGCATGTTATTCATCTAGATCAGGATGATCCAAAGAAATGCACATCTAGAAAGTTGCATCAGAGTGGTCTGATAAATCTCCACGAATCGGCTAATTCTGCACCCAGGAGAGGGTACTTGTTGGATCCTCGTGCAAAGACTGTACTAGCTCCGGAAGATGGTGGTCTAATTTCGTTGGGCGGTTCGATTGTAGTGCTTGACTGCTCGTGGAAACATATAGAGGAGTCTCTAGATTTGATTGACGGCAGAACCAGACTTGAAGGGAGGATTCTACCGTTGCTGCTTGCTGCGAATCCAGTTTCTTGGGGCAAGGTGGGGAGGCTCTCGTCTGCAGAGGCTCTTGGAGCCTCATTAGCAATTTTAGGACTATGGGAACAAGCAAGGGCTGTTGTGGAGCCATTCCCTTTTGGAAATCAATTCTTTGATTTGAACAGAGAGCCATTGGAAGCTTACTCGAGTGCAGATTCAAGGACAGACATACTAGATATCCAGACTGAATTCTTCAATTGAGGGGATACTCTCGACGGGGTTTGGTCTACAAACGCGGGATTTTTTCCCCGACCTGCTCTGGTTCGTTAGTATCTGTTATTGTTAATCATCCGAGTACTCTGTAACCCTGATACCGAGCTTGCCCGTGCGGGCCTTCCTCGTCATTACCCTGTCCATCTTCTTGTGAAACTCTCCTTCTAGATCCACTTCCATGGCAAGGGAGTGCCCCAGGATGAGGATCAGAAGGTCTGCCAGCTCCTCGGCTGCCTCCTCGTCTGGCTTGCCCTTGGTGATTGCAGCCGAGAGTTCGCCAAGCTCCTCTACAGTCAACGCGATGCGGAATCCCATGTCGTGACCGTGGTTCTCTTCGGATGAGAATCGGTGCTTGTGGTGGAAGCTGGCCACTCTGGACATCATCGTTAGCCATGACCCATCTGGAATATCAGAATGCTCTACATTCAACCAATCATCTACGCTCAGCCTTCTGGACATGGTTCTGCTACAGGCTAGGGGGCCATCAAGGTAGTGATTTCATACGTCTCCACTTAGCAGTGATATAATGCAGTGAGACACCATGTCACGCATTTTTGATGCCATTGAATCGACGGATTCGTGGTCTATCTCCGCATCGGGTTCGCCCGGAGTCCGTCCTGCGGCCCAGTTAGAAGAACAGAGCAATGACACGTGAGGGATGCCTGTCTCGGATACCAACCTCTGCTCGGGACCAAGAGTCATCCCTACCACATTGGCCCCTAGTCTCTCCAGTGCGTCTATCTCTTGGGGGCTCTCAAATTGGGGTCCGATGCACTGGGCCACCACTATCCCTGATGGAGCAGTTCCTTGTTTGTCAGTCAAGGTTTGCGCGCATATTTCGGAGTAGAGTTCATCGAATGGGTTTGTCCTATCGGAATGGAACGCATCCTCGTCGTGGAAAGTCCACGGTTTTTCTGAGAGATCCAGCATACCACTACCGATCCCTATTGTCCCCGGAGGCATTGTTTCGATCATTGAGCCAACAGAGTTCACACTGACTAGCAAATCCGGCATGCAGCTCGATGCAGCATGGACGTTAGCCCTGTGCTCGATAGCATGTGGTGGGGTTCTTGTATCTCCAGGAGAGTGATGCCGATCTATGACAAATACCTCTCCATTGGCCATAATGACGGCGTTTATGGGAACTTCTCCCCATTTGGATTCGGCAACCAGTAGCTCCGAAGTTGTTTCCTCAGAGGATGATAGGACCGTAGAGAAAGCACTCATACCAGTTCCGCACAGCACCGCTATGCGGTTCATCTCCTCACTCCGTGAGTCGTGCAATCAGGTCTGCCTTCTTTCCTGATACAGGTTTTCCTTCTTTCTTCAATAGTTCCTTTAGTTGTGGTACTGTCATAGATTCATAGTCTGGCTGTGCGACCTCTGATGTATCCTCCTCCTTTGGGGGGGCTTCATCTACTACATCAGCATCAGACGATGCCTCATCCTCTTTGTTCTCTGTTGAGTCAAGGGATTCTTCAGTTACGTCAATGGCTTCTTGGGTTTCCTTGGCAGCCTTCTCCTCGGCTTTAATTTCCTCTAGAGTCGGGCCATCATCCACAACGACGCCTTCCTGAATAAGCTGACTTCTCCTGAAGAATACTGCTCTTACTGGTTGAATCTTGGAGATGGCAGTAGATACGCTCTCCTCTAACGACCCGTCCATCAGTGCCTTCTGGACCTTTATCCAAGTAGACTGCGCGCAGAACTTCAGGACCACGTCTCTAGCTACGCTGCGGGTCTCGCTCTTCTGGCTGGCCTTTACACTAGATCGAGTCACGATGAATGGCTTGATTCGAACGAAGAAGCCGTCATCTGTAACCACATCAATTGTATCGTCTATCTTCCCCCTGTCCCTGCGGATCTGACGCCTGACAAAGTCCTTCATCACGTCATGACCAATGAACTCGGTTATTGCGTCGTTACCAACGACATCAGATATCCTGAACTTGAGTTTGACATGCATCTTGGTGAAGTCACCGTCAAGTTCGTTCTGCATTATCTCGTAGGGACGCCCTATTAGCAACGCCTCCTCCTCGGCAAGGGTTTCCCCTATCTTCTTGAAGGACCATGGGTTTCTAGGGGCTCTTATCGAGTACCATCTCTTGGCCTTCCACTTGTCTTTCTGCCTACGAGCCGCTGCTCTAGCTGATGCGCCTTTGGCCATTGAATTGTCTCCTTGATTCGGGGGCTGCCCCGTTTGCGAGCCGTGCGAACTACAACCAGTATTTGAACGGAGTGCT
>LUMI01000190.1_pt1 | contig 20822 bp, 17 predicted proteins | sample 729681 | NCBI WGS metagenome assembly LUMI01 (sample SAMN03860267, study PRJNA289734) | marine metagenome | biome: seawater column; feature: ocean; material: water; isolation source: Red Sea water column Station 34 - depth 10m | place: Saudi Arabia: Red Sea | collected 2011-10-15 | depth 10 m
ATTCCTTCCCCAAGAAATAGAAATCCTTTTGGTTTTAGTCCTTGCAATGGCTTCCCCTCTCGCATTTGAAACCGACTCCACCTGGTATGAATCCCGGGCGGATCGCCCCCCTTCAGGGGAAACCCTGAACAGAGAGGTCGAGACCGAGACCTGCATCGTCGGGGCCGGACTGGCGGGGCTTTATCTGGCCAGGGAACTCGCAGAGCGTAAACGAGAGGCAGTCGTTATCGAAGCCCGCAGGGTCGGACTGGGCGCCTCAGGGAGACACGGTGGTTTCTGCGGACCGGGATGGGCCTGTGAGGGTGAAAAAATCGAAAACCGTGTGGGATTGGAAAAGGCAAAGACGTTTTTCAATCTTTCCTTGGAAGGCTTTCAGATGGTCCGGGAGGTTCTTGAATCGGCAAAAGCCCCAATGACCCCGGGCATCCTCCATCCATCGACCTACAACAATCCGCATGGGCTTCAAAAAGATCTTGAAAGGATGGCCCAAGTTTATCGATACGAACTCGATTACATGGAAACCGATGCGGTGCGAAACGTCTTGGATACCGAAAAATATTACCAGGCACTTCGAGATCCCAGGGCTTTCCATTTTGATGCCCTCGAGCTCTGTCTGATCCTCGCAGAAATTCTGAAATCTGCAGGAGTTCCGGTTTATGAAAACTCATCGATGACGGCATTCCATAAAACTGGAACTGACTGGGTTCTCAAAACCGGTCAGGGATCGGTACGATGCAGGAACCTCGTTTTTTGCTGCGGGGGATACGGGGGAAAGGAATTCAGGAAATTGAGACGGGCTTTTCTGCCGATTACGACCTACATCATCGTCACCCCGCCGATGGGAGAACCCCTGAAGCAATGCATCGGAACTTCCGATGGGGTGTCGGATGAACGCCGGGCAGGAAATTATTATCGAATCGTTGATGGCGACCGCCTGCTCTGGGGAGGAGACATCACCGCCTTCGGAGAGCTTCATCCGCAACATATCGCCCGTAAGATGAGTCAGGATCTGGCAGGTGTTTATCCGCAGCTTGCTGATCATCAGGGAGAAATCCCGGTTGAATATTCCTGGTCCGGACTGATGGGTTACGCCAGGCATCTGATGCCCGAAATCGGCCCGTTGGATGAAGGATTATGGGCCTGTACGAGTTTTGGAGGGCATGGCGCCAACACAGCGCCCATCGGAGGAAGACTGGTTGCCGAAGCGATCTGCAGCGAGTCCGAACGCTGGAATCTTTTCAACGCCTATGGCTTTCCCTGGAATGGCGGACCTCTCGGGCCCTATGCAGTGGAATCCGTCTATCGGAAAATGCAGCTTGGAGATCAATGGCGGGCATTCCGTTCCAGGTTTTGAAAACTCCGGAAATCGGAATCCTGTTCCCACCTTATTTCTTTCCATAAAAAGATAAATCTGGGAAACCTTCTGCTGGCCGAAATCCATGTCGTTTTCTCAAGGATTCCCAAAAACACATCGATATCGATTTTTGAAGTGACTGAGTGGAAAGAGAAAACCTGTGGCTCAGTCAGAGTTACAAGTATAAACCTCTGCCATTGGGTCTCATCTCATAAGGAACGGGCGTTGAGAATGCCTTATTAAAAACTATCTCCAGGGACACGTACCAAACCCTCCATCAATACCCGAGCACTGCGGCTCATCATCACTTTCCTGACGACCCACCGGTCGTTTTCCATGCTGACCTCTGCACCAACCGCCGAAGCGATGGCTACCGCAGCAGTACCCATCATGGCGTGGTGTAACTTGCCCATGGATACAGCACGAACACATAAATCAATATCATCTTTGGCAACCTGCCTGCCGCTTGAAGATTTGTATTCCTTCGCGGGGGATACAAAAGCCACCTTCGGTGTGTGTTGACGGCTGACGGCTTCGCCCAGGTTCTGGATCAAACCCATCTTCAGGGCACCATGGGCACGGATGGTTTCAAAACGTTCTAAAGCCACTGGATCACCATTAATCGCTTCCTGCAATTCGGTGCCCTCATAGCCGATTTCTTCAGCATTAAGGAAGATGGTAGGAATACCGGCATTGATCATGCTGGCCTTAAAGGTGCCGATACCCGGTACTTCCAGGTCATCCACCAGATTCCCGGTGGGGAACATCGCCCCATCACCCTCGGCGGGATCATGAAATTCCAGCCGCACCTCAGCAGCCGGGAAGGTCACTCCATCCAATTCAAAATCACCGGTTTCCTGCACCTCACCATTCGTCATTGGCACCTGCGCAACGATGGTCTTACCTATATTCGCCTGCCAGATACGGACCGTGGCCAACCCGTTGACAGGAACACGGTCGGCATCCACCAAACCATGACTGATCGCAAATCCCCCAACAGCGGCGGTCAAATTTCCGCAGTTCCCACTCCAGTCAACAAAATGACGGTCGATGGCTACCTGACCAAAGAGATAGTCGACATCGTGATCGGCCACTCTGGATTTTGATAAAATCACGGCTTTGCTGGTACTCGAAGTTGCGCCTCCCATTCCGTCTGTGTGTTTGCCGTAGGGATCCGGGCTTCCAATGACACGCAACAACAGCCTGTCTCGCGCCGAACCGGCAACCTGACAGGGTTCAGGTAAATCGGTGAGCTTGAAAAACACCCCCTTACTGGTTCCCCCACGCATATAGGTTGCTGGCACTTTTCGCTGCGGAACAAAACTCATGTTTCGCTCCTTTTTGACGAAGCGTTGCCCTCCAGGAAGTCCTGGGTAAAGCGTTGCAATACGCCACCTGCAGCGTATACGGAAACTTCTTCGGCGGTATCCAGACGACAAATCACCGGGACTCCAATCCGTTCACCATTGGTACGATGGATCATCAGGGTCATTTCTGAACGGGGGGTGATCTCACCTTCTACGTCAAAGGTTTCAGTACCGTCAATAGCATAGCTTTCGCGGGTGTCTCCGTTCTTGAATTCAAGGGGCAGTATTCCCATTCCGACCAGGTTGGTTCGGTGAATACGTTCAAAACCTTCGGCCAAAATCGTCTCAACGCCTGCCAGACGCACGCCCTTGGCGGCCCAGTCCCGAGAAGATCCTTGACCATAGTCAGCACCAGCAACAATGATAAGCGGTTGCTTGCGTTCCATATAGGTTTCGATGGCTTCCCACATGCGGGTTTGCTTGCCTTCCGGCTCAATGCGAGCCAAGGAACCTTGAATCACTTCGCCGGACTCATCACGGCACATTTCGTTCAATAACTTCGGGTTTGCAAAGGTGGCACGAAGTGCGGTTAAGTGGTCACCACGGTGGGTCGCGTAGGAGTTGAAGTCTTCTTCCGGCAAGCCCATGCTTGCCAAATATTCACCAGCCGCACTGGACGCCAAAATGGCATTGGATGGCGAAAGGTGATCGGTGGTGATGTTGTCACCCAATACGGCCAAGGGACGCATGCCTTTCATGGTGCGGTCCCCTGCCAAAGCACCCTCCCAATAGGGCGGACGACGGATATAGGTACTCATTTCTTGCCAGTCATAGAGTGGACTTTCGGCCTTTTTCGACTGTTCCTGATCGAACAGAGGAGTATAGATTGCGTTGAATTGCTCAGGCTTAACACTGCTCGCAACGGTGGCATCGATTTCTTCGTCCTTTGGCCAGAGATCAATCAGGCGGATATCATTGCCATCCTCGTCCTGCCCCAGGACATCCTGCTCAATATCAAAACGTATGGTTCCAGCAATAGCATAGGCTATTACCAATGGCGGTGAAGCCAAAAAGGATTGCTTGGCATAAGGATGAATCCGACCGTCAAAGTTGCGATTTCCTGATAATACTGCCGTAGAATACAGGTCCCGGTCGATTATTTCCTGTTGAATTTTCGGGTCAAGAGCCCCGCTCATGCCGTTACAGGTTGTGCAAGCGTAACCCACAATGCCGAAACCCAGCTGTTCGAGTTCTTGCAATAAACCGGATTCTTCCAGGTACAGTTTCACCACATCACGTTGCGGGGATTACTGGTATTCGTGCAGGAAGTGATGGCAGCAATAATCACCGCGCCGTCTGGTATTTTGCCCTCAGCTTCTTGGGCTTGTGCCTGATCAAGATCAACCGCGATACCACGCTCTGCCAGGACCATGGTAGGCAACCGTCGATGCGGATTGGAAGGACCAGCCATGTTACGAACAACGCTGGATAGATTGAATTCCAACACACGTTCATATTCAGCATCCACCATTTCATCGGCCCAGAGACCCATTTTTTTAGCATAGTCTTCTACCAGCTTCACTTGCGCGCTTTCACGGCCGGTTAACTTCAAGTAGTCGATTGTTTGTCGGTCAATGTAGAACATTCCCGCAGAGGCACCAAATTCAGGTGTCATGTTAGAAATGGTTGCACGATCACCAAGACTCAAGTGTCTGACACCCTCACCAAAGAATTCCAGGTATGCAGATACAACGCGTTGCTCACGCAGGAATTCGGTCATAGCCAAAACGATATCGGTAGCCGTAATACCAGCTGGACATCTCCCGGTGAGTTTGACGCCTATGATGTCTGGCAAACGCATCATCGAGGGACGGCCCAACATCACATTTTCGGCTTCCAAACCACCCACACCAATGGCGATAACACCCAAGGCGTCAACATGGGGCGTATGCGAATCAGTCCCAACACAGGTATCAGGGAAGGCCACTCCATCACGGATCTGGATTACCGGGGACATCTTCTCCAGATTAATCTGGTGCATGATGCCATTCCCCGCAGGGATCACGTCGACGTTGAGAAAGGCGTTCTTGCACCAATTGATAAAATGAAAACGTTCTTTGTTGCGACGTTCTTCAATGGCGCGGTTTTTATCAAAAGCTTGTGGATCAAATCCACCATGTTCAACCGCAAGGGAATGGTCCACAATCAGTTGCGTAGGCACCACAGGGTTGACCCGAGCCGGATCCCCACCTCGATCGGCGATAGCGTCACGTAAACCGGCCAGGTCCACGAAGGCTGTCAGCCCCAGGATGTCATGACATACGACGCGAGCCGGGTACCAGGGAAAGTCCCGATCACGTTTGCGTTCGATGAGCTGACTTAGGGAAGGATTCAGCGTTGCTGGCTCACAACGACGTACCAGCTGTTCTGCCAACACTTTTGAGGTGTAGGGAAGTTTGGCATAGGCACCAGGCATGATCGCATCCACTGCCGCCTGGGCGTCAAAGTAGTCCAGGTTATGGCCTGATAGAGATTTACGGAATTTCGTATTCATTGCTTCTCAACCATAAACAAATCCTGGGACCAAATCTACCAAACCGATCCTTTTTAAGATGAGAAGATGGGATAGCCGATGCGGATCATCGCCTTCATCACCGATTCACATGAGGTCGCGAAGATCCTCAAACACATCGGGGAGCAAACCTCACGTGCGCCGCCCCTGACGCCAACCGATCCCGTTCCCTCATCCTGCGTCTTCGACGATACGAACTTCCAACACGCTGAAGTCTCCTGGTATCCCGACCCTCCCGCGCTGGACTTTTGAAGGCGGCACGGAGCCCTGCACAAAAGATGATGGGAATGATTCGATAACATACTTCTCAGCCCTGTCATCGTGTTCCTCACAAACAGTTAAAGTCAGGTGAGTAGAAACTGCTTCACAAGTAAAGGACTGAAGACTTCCTTCATTCCTTTATGAAACCTGGATACCTCCGGCAATGCCGTCATTCTGCGCGAAGCCGCAGGGCGGAGTCGCAGAATCCATCATCCAAAGAATAACCCCCGCCCTCCGGGAGAGGGGGGACCGTCGCAGGCGGTCGGTGAGGGCCGGGGTAGAGCACTTTCCCCCACCCCTCATCCGCCCTGACGGGCACCTTCTCCCCAGGGAGAAGGTTTTCCTTCGCTTTTTGAAACAGTGGATTCTGCAACTTCGGGCAGGGATGCCCTTCGTGCAGAATGACAAGTGGGAAGCGATGGGAACAGATTCCCAGGCGTCAGTAACCGGATGGTAATTTTGTGAATAAATGCTGCTTACCTGTGCAAATCCGGTAACCCCGTGCGCGCTCAAGAGCCCTGTCCGTTGTTTCAGAGAGGATTAAACCACTACGGAATCGCTTTTCATAGCCCTGCCTGCCGAGACAAATGCGGCGAAGGCAGGCGGGATGGAAGGCGGATCTCCTCCAAATCTAGATTTCCTCAAATATCAAACCTGTGACCGAACCAAAATGCGCAGCTGAAACCCTGATACTTTCTCTTGACCCATTTCGATTTTCCTATAAATAACAGACCTCGCACGACCTTTCCCCGTTGAACTCTTTCAGGGCTGTATGAAGGATTCCTTACTCTGAAGGGATTTTAAATCATGAAAAATTGTTCTTCGAGGCAACTTGGGTTTGATACACGAAGATTAAAACGCTCGAAACCAGTGAAACGCGTATTCTAAGCAAAGAAATCAGGTGGAAGCTTGATCCCCTTTTACAGTGGTTCTTCCAGGAAACTCAGAGCGGGAGTTCGGGTCAGGCTGATCAGGGAAACACCTTCAGAATTCATCCGAGGGACGGCCTTTTTCTTCTGGAACGCCAGTCGCGGTAGAGAGGAACCAGGACAAAGGCCAGGGTCGCAATCACCAGAGCCAGCGTCATCGGACGCTCCCAGAGAAACTGGATGCCGTTGGCGTTACGGATCGCCCTGCCGAAATTATCTTCGAACAACTGCCCGAGGACAAAACCGATCAGCAGCGGAGGCAGCGGGTAATCGGCAAAACGCATGATGATCGCAAAAACGCCAAAGCCGATCAGCAGCAGCAGCTCGGTTGCATTGTTCTGACCGATATAGGCGCCTGCCATGGCAAAGAAAAGAACAAAGGGAATCAGGTAGGTCCTCGGAATTGCCAATAGTCTCGCAATGTAGGGAACCAGGGGCAGGTTGAGAATGAGCAGGATGATGTTGCCGAAATACATCGAAAAGATCACCGACCAGAAAACTTCCGGGCGGTCCTGCATCAGGAGCGGACCGGGCTGGAGGTTGAGGGCAATCAAAGCTCCAAGCAGGATCGCAGTTGTCCCGGAGCCGGGAATCCCCAATGTCAACAAGGGAACAAAGGATCCGGTGCTGGCAGCATTGTTCGCGGTTTCAGGCGCAGAAAGTCCTTTGATCGATCCCTGGCCGAATTCCTTGCGTTCTTCGGGCTTGGCCAGGTTCCGTTCCACCGCGTATCCAAGAAACGAAGCAATCGTTGCTCCGGCTCCCGGCATCACTCCAATCAGGAAACCCTGAATCGACTGCCTGCCGATCACTGGAGCAATGGTTTTGGCTTCCTTGAAGTTGATGCGAAGGTTGGAAATTTCCCGAGCTTCCTGGGAACCTCCTTTCTTTCCCCGAAGGACATCCAGGGCAAGAAAAAATGCTTCCGGAACGGCAAAAAGTCCCATCGCCAAAGTAACAAAATGAATCCCGCTTTGCAGGTCGAGTAACCCCAAAGTGAAACGAGGGGCATTGAACAGGGAGGATTCTCCAACGGTGGAGAGCATCAGGCCCAGCAGGGTCATCATCAATGCCTTCAAGACCTTCCCTTTTCCAGCAAAGGCTGCGACTGCAGACAAGCCCACCAGCATCAGGGCAAAGTATTCCGCGGACCAGAAAAGGATGGCAAAACTGGCAAGTGCCGGAGCGAAACCCATCAGGAAAATGGCTCCGATCGTTCCTCCTGAAAAGGAGGAAATTGCAGCAATCGTCAAGGCCTTCCCTGCCTGGCCCTTCCGGGCCATCGGATATCCGTCAAAGGAAGTAGCCACCACCGCGGCTTCTCCCGGGGCATTGATCAGGATCGAGGAAGTCGAACCGCCGAAAATCGCTCCATAATAAACTCCCGCCAACAGGATCAGGGTGGTGGAAGGATCTCCGATCTGAATGCTGACAGGAATCATGATTGCGACGACGGACATCGGTCCGAGCCCTGGAAGCATGCCGATGATGGTGCCGATGAAACACCCCAATCCGGCAAAGAGCATATTCTGGAGAGTGAAAGCTGTCTGGATTCCCAGCAGCATCTGATCCCACATCAGCGCCTCATTGATAGAAAATCATCGGCAAAGGCCGCATGAAGATGGTCAACACCTCATCCACCAGGTACCAAACCAGGAACGAGGCAAAACAGGAAACCGGAACCAGGATCCAGTATTTCCGTTCCCCGAGCATGATCCCTCCAATGATGAGAAACATGGAGGTCGAAAGCAGAAATCCTGCCTGCCTGAGGGAAAGTGCGTAAACAACCGCCAGAACCAGAAGTGCGACTCCCTTGCCCCATTCATAGTCGCCCGGTGATTCCAGGTATTTATGATCCGATCCCAGGACGGTCTTTTCCTCTCCGGATGCAGAATCCTGCCCCTCGGGCATCAGCAATAGGGCAATGGAGCAGATCATCCCCGCCACCGCAAGACCGATGGGAAGGGTATTGGGCTTCATCGCCAAAAACCGTTCAAAGGGAAGAATACGGTAGGTGAATGCCAGGTATCCGTAACCGCTGGAAAAGGCCAGCAGTCCCAGGGCAACCCAGCGGTTGATGCTGAGCATAGTGAATCGAATCGGAAAGAAAAACGGGAGGACACATTCCTCCCGTTTTATTTTAGTCTCGGATTACAGGAATCCCAGTTCTTTCATCAGATTGCCGATGACTTCTTCCTGCTTAGCAAGGAAGACCATGAAACTGTCACCGGGATTATGGATGTTGACCCAGCCGTTTCGTGCACGGACGGTTTCCCATTCCGGGGTGTCATACATCGCGCCCAAAAGTTCGATGTAGGCACGGCGCTTATTACTTGGCAGGTCCGGTGCAGCAAAAAAACCACGCCAGTTGACAAAACTCGCATCATAACCCTGTTCTTTCAGGGTCGGTGCATTCGGTGCTGCAGGGACACGCTCGTCGGAGGTCACACCAATGATGCGGACCTTGCCGGCCTGTTCCATCGCCACTGCCTCGGAAAAACCGGTGGACAAAGCGTTGATTTCACCGGAAAGCAATGCCGCCATGGCCTTGCCGCCAGCATCAAAGGGAATGTACTTGACGCGGGTCGGGTCGGCACCGGCTGCCTTGAAAGCCATCGCCGCGACCAGATGGTCCATTCCACCAGGAACCGAACCGCCACCGATGGCAACGTCATTCGGATTTTTCTTATAGGCCTTGACCAGGTCGTCAAAGTTGCCCAGAGGACTTCCGGAATCCACCACCAATGCCGCATAATCGCCGATGGTTCCGGAAATCAGGGTCAGATCCCTGAAGTTCTGGGGGAAAACCTTGGTCAATGAACGAATCACGATGGGAGTCGAGTTGACCATCAGGGTCCCGTGATTGCTCTTGGAATTTTCGATCAGATAGCCGATCGCTTTTCCGCCGCCGCCGCCGGACATGTTCTCAAAGGTCGCCTTGCCCAGAAGGCCCGACTTGGTCAGCGCTTCACCGGTTCCGCGAGCGGTTCCATCCCATCCTCCTCCGGCACCGCCGGGAATGAGAAAATGAATGCTGTCCACCATTTGTTTGGAATGGGAACCCGCTGAAAGACTCAGCGAAAACAACATCAATACCATTATGCCGAATAATCTCTTCATCTTGTCTCCTTGCTTGAGGTTGATATCGGCCTGTTGCGATGCAAAAGCAGAATCTCCATTGCACCTTCGAGGCAAATAAGTATTTTAAATGAAACCCCAGGTCAATGTTGTGGTTTTAAAATTTTTTGATTCTGTTTCGTTCATAAAATTCATAATGTTCACCAAAACCTGAAAAACGGATCCTATGCTCGTGAATTCCCCCTTACCCATCAAGGGTTTTCAAAAAATCATGCCGCGTTCTCTGGGAACAAGAATGCTGCTGCTGATGATGGGCCTGCTGATTCTGCTGGTGGGCGCCACCGGATTTATCGGCAACCAGGTCATCACCGGCATTCTCAACGAATACATCGGACGTGCAGCCCTCAATGTTTCCAAGACCGTTTCGCTGACCGGAGTTGTTCAGCAGGGCCTCAAAAAGATGGAACCTGAGGAGATCCAGCTTTATGCGGAAAACGTGAGAAAAGCCACTGGAGCCAGTTTTGTCGTGGTCGGGGACCATGAAGGCAAGCGTTACAGTCATCCGGTTCCAGAACGCATCGGCAAATACATGGTCGGCGGTGACAATGCCCAGGCTTTAGTTCATGGACAGTCCTACATTTCAAGAGCAGTAGGGACGCTCGGTCCATCATTACGCGGCAAGGTCCCGATTTTCTCGTCCGCAGGAGAGATCATCGGCGTGGTTTCGGTCGGGTATTTGATCGAAACCGTCCAGGATGTGATCCAGCCCTACCAGCAACGGCTTTTGCTCTGGATTCTCGGACTGTTCGGGGTTGGTGCCTTGGGCACCTGGCTCATTGCAAGGGAGGTCAAACGTTCCATATTCGGTCTGGAACCCTATGAAATTGCTGCACTTTACCGGGAAAGAACGGCCCTGCTCGAATCGATTCGCGAAGGCATCATCGCCATCAATGAACAAGGAGAGGTCACAGTGATGAACCAACAGGCTGCGCAGATTTTAGGATTCACTCCTGAGGACGCAGTAGGAAAACCGATTGTGAAATTACTTCCGGAAACACGGATGCTTGAAGTGCTCAAAACCGGAAAGGGGGAATACGACCAGGAAATGATGATCAAGGAGGAGGAGGTGATCGTCAACCGGGTTCCGATTCTTGAAAAGGAGCACGTCTCGGGAGTCGTCTCCAGCTTCCGCAGGGCTCAGGACATCGACCGACTGGTTCAGGAACTGACCAGCATCCGCGAATATTCCCAGGCCTTGAGGGCTCAGACCCATGAATATTCCAACAAACTTCACACCCTGGCGGGACTGATCCAGATAGGCGCCACCAAAGAAGCGCTTGAACTGATCGGCAGGGAGTCTTCCGGTTACAACGCCCTGCTTCGTCAACTCTCAGATCAAATCCAGGATCCCTTTCTCTCAGCCATCATCGTTGGGAAATATCACCGTGCAATGGAGTTGAAAACCGAATTGGCACTCGATCCCGAGAGTTGGATGAGCAACATCGGCCATTCCAGTCGGAGCGAAAAAATCGTCACCATTCTTGGAAACCTGTTGGAAAATGCTTTGGAGGCTTCGGCATCCTCAGGAGAGCAGAAAAAAGTATGCCTCTCGATGACCGACGTGGGCAATGAACTGATTTTTGAAGTCGAAGATTCTGGTTCAGGAATATCTGAGGATCAACAGAAATCCATCTTCGATGAGGGCTTCACTACCAAAACAGGAACCGGAAGGGGGATCGGGCTGCAGCTGGTGCAGAAAAACCTGATTCAACTCGAGGGGCACCTGACGGTTGGCGAAAGTTCCCTGGGCGGGGCACGTTTCACCGCCTACATTCCGAAAACCGTTTCCAAGGAGGAATGAGATGATGACCCGAGTCCTGATCGCCGATGATGATCCGAGAATCACGGAAATCCACCAGCATTACGTCAACAAAGTGGAAGGATTTGAGGTGATAGGCCTTTCCAATACGATTGAAGACACCGAGATGCAAATCCGCGTCATGGAACCGCAGCTTTTACTGCTCGACATTTACTTTCCCGACGGTTCCGGGATCGACCTGCTGAAGCAGGTGCGTCAACAATCAAAGGCCCTGGACATCATCCCGATCACTGCCGGGAAAGAAGTCCGTCTGCTGCAGGAAGCCATGCGGGGTGGAGTCTTCGACTACATCCTCAAACCGGTGGTCTTTCCTAGGTTTGAACAGACCTTGAAACGTTACCGTAATCATCGGTTGAAATTTCAATCCCTGGAAAGCCTCGAACAGTCGGACATCGACCGCATCATCCACAAGGAAAGTCCTGAGGCTTCACGTCAGGCGGAACTTCAGCTGCCGAAAGGCATCGATCCGGTGACCCTTGACAAGATCATTCTCGAGATGAATCGGGAAAAGGGCGGGTTCACTTCCGAGGAAATGGCCGAACGGGTCGGAGCAAGCCGAACCACCGCAAGACGCTATTTGGAATACCTCGTCAGTCGCGGAAGTCTGGAAGTCGATGTCAGTTACGGGGGGGTTGGAAGACCCGAACGGATCTACAGGGGCAATTCTTAAAGTTTCATCCTTCTTCCAGCGGATTCTTGCCAGAGTAATTCCAAAGAAATTCAGGCGGGGTCGGCCCTTTGTTTCTTCCTCCCTGGTTTTTTTGCTCCCAGGCATGGGCCAGGATCCCCACAGAACGTGATAAGCAGAAGAGTCCCCTGGCCAGAGGCGGAGCAAATCCAAGTTCGCCAAAAATCACTGCCGTTGCACCGTCGATGTTCATCGCGATTCCGGTGCTTTTTCCCTGACTGAGCTGCCTCTGAATTTCAAGACCGATTCGCATGAAATTCCCGCTGACGATTTTGTCTCCCTCGGCATCTGAGACCAGTTTCATCAATCGTGGAGCACGCGGGTCTTCCGGTTTGTGGAAACGGTGACCAAATCCCGGAATATACTTCCCCTTGGTTTGACGATGATTTGCAATCTCTTCCGAAACGGATTCTTCTAATCGTCCTCCCTGATCCAGCAGTTCCTGAACTTTCTGGATCATTTCAAGACACTGTTCTCCGGCTCCACCATGAACATCTCCGAGCATATTGACTGCAGAGGCCATGGCATGATTCAGCGAATTCCCGCAACTGACCGTCATCCTTGCGGCAGCAATCGCCGGGGCCTGCGGGCCATGATCCACTGAGGCGACCAGTGCTGCTTCCAGCAGACGTGCTTCCTCGACGGAAGGCAGCTTTCCCTGGAGCATCAGCCAGATCATTTGGACGAAACTGATGTTCCCGATAAGTTCTTCAATGTCTTCACCCCGGATCCGGATCTTTCCCGGACGCATGTCGATGATTTCGGTGCTCCACCAGTTTCTAACTTTTTCTGTGGTTTCCTGGTCCTTTGAACTCATATCACTTTTTCTGCCTGAAGTTTTTCAATGGTTTCCTCTCCGTATCCGCATTCTTTGAGGATCGCGACCGTGTCTTCTCCCAACCTGGGAGGGGGTCTGTCCACCGTGAGGGTCTTCCCATTCAGCTGCATTCCGGTTTTCACCACCTGCACGGAACGGCCAACTCCGGGGACGTCGCTGAATGTTTCCAGAAATTCACGTTGCTGAACCTGTTCCAGGTTCAAGGCGTCTGGAACCTTCAACACTTCCCCTGCAGGGACACCTGCCTTGTTCAGCAATCCTGACCAGTATTTTGCATCATGATGTTTCAGTTCTGACTCCAGTTCTGATTTAAGTAGTTCACGGTTGGCTTTCCTGAGTTCCCGGGTCTTAAAATGAGGATGATGAATCAGGTCCTCCCTTTTCAACAAACCGCATAGGATTTCAAATTGTTCCTGTTTGTTGGCGGCAATGTTGAGCAACCCCTCACCGGTCTGAAATGTGCCTGAGGGTGCCGAAGTAAAATTTTCATTCCCCATTCTCATGGGATCCACTCCGGCAGTCAGGAAGTTGCTGATCACCCATCCCATGGAAGCCATCGTTGACTCCAGCATTGAAACATCGATGAAAACCGCTTCCCGTTCAGGTTTTGAAAGCGATGCCGTGATTCCCAGCGCAGCGGTGATCCCTCCAATCGTATCCGCCATCGGGAATCCAACCCTCAATGGTCCTGACTCATCATTGCCGGTCACAGACATCACTCCAGAAAGTCCCTGGATGATCTGATCGTAGGCAGGAGAATCTTTAAGAGGTCCATTCTGGCCGAACCCGGAGATGGCACAATAAACCAGGCTCGGATTGACCTCTTTCAGCTTCTCAAACCCAAGACCGAGACGTTCCATCACCCCAGGCCTGAAATTCTCCACCACCACGTCTGCCTTCGAAACCAGTCTGAAAAATACCTCACGACCCTCAGGATGTTTCAGATTGAGGGTCAAAGAACGCTTTCCCGCGTTTTGGGCAAGGAAGGAAACCCCCATCCCCTTTTCATTCAATTCCGGATCAGCTCCTAACTGACGGGCCAGGTCCCCACGACCCGGGACCTCGATTTTGATCACCTCAGCTCCCAAATGTGCGAGTTGGTGGCAGCAGAAGGGACCTGCCAGGACATTCGTCAAATCCAGAACCCTAAAAGACTTTAAAGGTTTCATTTTCCAGTAAGAAATGGGTCGAGGCAGGAGTTACCTGTTCAAAGTGGAATCACCAAACCCCGAAGAGGTATCCCCGTTCCTTGGCAGTTCCAGTTCTCTGTTCGACCGTTTCATTGGTGATGGTCGTTCGTATTTTCCGTTCGGTCAGCCATGCGCTGAGCCTGCCTTCCATTTCTCTGCAGACATTCCGAAAGGAGGAATCTCGCCCCAGATCGCTTCTTTCCTGGGGATCCTTCTTCAGGTCAAACAGCTGGGGAGGAAAATCCTGGAAGTGGATGTATTTCCATTCTCCGGTCCGGACCATGAAGGCGCGACAGCGGTCAGGAGCAAGACCGAGCTCCAGCCTCGCTTTTCTCCATGCATAATCCATTTCACAGAAGACGGCATCCCGCCACTCATGTGAAGCAGAAGCTCTTAAAATCCCAAGCAGGGAACGTCCTTCAAGACGATGGTCTTGGGACTCTCCGCCAAGGGCCTCCACAAAGGTCGGAATGAGGTCGATGGATTCGACCATGCGTGAATCACTGCGGCCCCGGGTCGAGTCCGATGCCGGATCAGGGTCCACAATGATCAATGGAATGCGCACTGCCTCATCATAAAAGAGTTCCTTCTCTCCGAGCCAATGATCGCCAAGATAATCCCCATGGTCGGAAGTGAAGACGATCATGGTTGTTTCCAGCAAATTCCGATTCTCCAGGAACTGCATCAGTCTTCCCAGATGATCGTCGATTTCCGTGATCAATCCCATATAGGTCGGGATCACGGTTTGACGGACCTCATCCCTGGAAAAATTGAGGCTTTCCTCATGGTTCATGAACGCATTCAGAACCGGATGCGGATTCTTTTTTTCTGCATCATCCCGATTGGCTTCCAGAATGGGTTTTGAACGATAAAGCGAATGGTACGGGGAAGGGGCAATGTAAGGCCAGTGGGGTTTGATGTAACTCAAATGCAGGCACCAGGATTGATCCCCGAGTTGATCGATCCAATCCATGGCCCGGTCGGTCATGTATGCAGTTTCCGAGTGTTCCTTGTCAACCCTGGCAGGAAGGTCCGCATGGCGCATCTGCCAGCCACTGAGGATTTCTCCGTTGGGTCCCTCAACGGAATTGGCAGCAGTATGCCATGGATTCTCGCCTTCATACCCATGTTTCCTGAGGTACCGGTTATAAGCCATTTCAGGATCGGCCGATTGATCCGGATGCAGCCCATCATCCTTTTCCCAGGGTTCAAAACCACATTCGCTGAGCAGGATTCCCCTGGAAGATTTTGGATCGATGCCGATCCTCTGCATCCCCTGATGATCCGGGCTGAAATGCGTCTTGCCCGTCAAACCGACCCTCGTCCCGAGCGGTCTGAGGTAATCCCCGAGGGTCCATTCCTCCAGCTTGAGCGGGACGTTGTTGTAGGTCGAACCATGGGAAGAAAGATAACGTCCGGTATAAAACGACATCCTCGAGGGCCCGCAAACCGGAGCCTGGCAATAGGCTCTTGTGAAATTCACCCCCCTTTGCGCCAGGGCATCGATGTTGGGAGTCGAAATCGAAGGATGACCATTGCAGCCCAGGTAATCGGCACGCAACTGGTCGCACATGATAAAAAGGATATTCTTGACCATATTTCCAAAGACAAAGATTTTTTCTGCAGGTTATTCCAAATCCCCAAAAGGAGCAAAAATCAAATTTCAAATGAACCAGAAGATTTAGAGTTTCAGAATCCCTTTCTCCCCATAAATTTTCTTGCAATCGAAAATAATGCTTGTCATCTTAGCGGGGAGTTATGGTTTAGATAAATCCTTTCCTGAGAAAAACGATGAAAACAATTTTGACGACGTTATTTTCAGTCAGCATTCTGGCAACCATGGCCATCGCAGGCCCAGGATGCAGTGGGTACAAGGAAGTCACCTTGGCAGAACAAAAAAGTCATGCCCATGAAGTCTTGGTGGTCGAGATCGACGGTATGGAACTCTTCCAGCTCACCAACCAGGAAGGCAAGATCTTCTTCAAGATTAAGAATCTCTTCGGAGAAGAAGTGGCCCAGGGCCTCGACAAAGAACAGCTTGCCGAGCAATATCCCAAAGTTTACAAAGCTCTCCTCGAAAGCTGATTTTCCCCGGGGTAGATTCCCTCTGCCCCAGCAGTTCCCCAACCCCTTCAGAAACTCTTTTTCCGTCAGGGGAGTTTTACCTGCTGATCATCCTCCATGATCAACCCTTCCAGAGTTAGTCGTTTACTCTTCAGTTTTAGTAAAATCGTTCTGATTTGGATGCTGTTGCTGCTGGCTTCCTGTGAAAGCCATCGACTGCGGACCATGACGATTGGTTTTGATGATTGTGAACTGATCTTTTCAGTTCATGACCGATGCAAACAAATTGATGAGGAGCAGATCTTCGTTTTCACTTTTCAGTCAGATCATTCTGGGGTCCGCTTCAGCCAGGACAACCTGACCCTTTCTGCCGAAGATTTTTCATTGGAAGCCTCCCAAGGCTGTCATTATACCAGGGAATACCGCATCGGGTACCAGGCAGATCCAAGCCCTGCTCCAGAATTTCAGTGGACGATTCTGGAAAATAACCAGAATTGGACTGCGTATCCGGTTCAATTGAGGGAGTGTCGGTTTTGAATGGTACCAAGAATTTCAATCATCATTTTTCCTGATGATGGTTCCCTGCTGAACCCGGAAGAGCAGTTTGCGGTTGGAGTCATAAGCCCTCGTGTTCCAGGGTTTGCCTTCACGAAATTCTCCTTCACTGCGCATTCCATTAGGATGGGTCAGGATTCCGGTTCCATGCTCCAGACCTTCCTCCCACAGTCCATCATATTTGACTCCCAGGGGTGAGAGGTAACTTCCTTTTCCGTGGGGCAAAAGTCCATTCACCTGTCCCTGATACCTTCCATATTCTTCAGGATTTCCCTGCTCGAGCCAGACCCAGTGATCTTTTTCCCATTTGCGGAAACGGATTTCACCATAGTCGATTTCCTGCACCACCTCCCCGGCAGCCAGCTTTTCTATGATTTCGCCTTCGGCATCGAATCGGGTGATGTTCCAGTAATTGCCTTCCTTCCACTCACCTTTGTTCTTGAAGCCGTTGGCAAGGTATTCTTCCCCGGTTCCGTGAGGCAGGCTCTGCTCAAATTGTCCGATGAGGTAACTTCCGTCTTCCTGAACCAGAGTCCCCAATCCCTGGTATAAGCCAGAGTCCCATTCTCCGGAATAACTGGAGCCTCCCACATATTGCATCCTTCCCTGTCCATGGGGCAATCCATCCTGAATCTCTCCCTGGTAATGATCGTGGATCGATTCTTCACCAACCTTCATCCAGCGGATTCCTTCATTGGTTTTCCAACGGAAGAGGGTTCCCCACTCTGATGCATGAAGCATCGAACAGGATATGAGGAATATCAGGCAGAATCCTGAAAATCGAAGCTGCATAGAAGGTGTAAATTTCATCAAAACATTGATTACTTTGGAATGGATCGTCAGTAATCCGATTCGGGTTTTTTTGAGGATTTGGAACTTCTTCGGCATCGCTCCGAGCAATAGATCACCCGATCCCAGTTCATCCGCCATTTTTTCCTCCATTTAAAGGGTCTCTGACAAACCGGGCAGGTCTTTTCCGGAAGTTCACTCTTCTGTTTCATCCTTCCCAAAAAAATCCATGAAACCAGATCAGTAGGAGAAAGGCGAATTCACCGAAAAGGATTCCCACCCAGAGTCTCTTTCCAAGAAGATAGAATCCTAGAAAAGCGAAAACCATGGAAAACAATCTTTGCCACAAAGGAATTTCCTGAAGGATTCCCATGGGAAAGACCAGGGTTCTGGCAACCAACGCGGCAATGATGCCATAGGCAAGGCAGGTAAACCATTCGAAGATGGGATGATTGGGTTCGATCCGGTGACTGATCATCACTGCTGCGAAACGCCAGATGTAGGTCGCAAAAATGGCTGACAAGAAAATCAGCCAGGCCGAAGCTTCAACCAAAGGTCCCTTTCCCTGATTTAGCAAAGGGGATGTGGTTCCTGAGTAAAAAGGCAATCGTTCCGGCAATGGTTCCACTGATCACCAAACCCCATTCCGGAGTCCATTGATGAAAAATCGGACCCGACAGGCAACCCAAGGCAAATGCCAGCAAAAAAGGGGGGTGGGTGGTGTTGGACATGATCAGTGCAAAATAAATGGGAACCAGAAACAGCAGGCAGAGCGAAACCAGCTTGGGCATGTTTTCCAGGAGCAAATACCCCTGTATCACTCCCAAAACCCCGGCAAACATGCAGGTTGAGGAAAAGCCGAGAAAATAGGCAACCCGGCGTTCTACCGGAATCTCATCCCCTTTCCGCATCATCTCGGCCCAGGTGTTGATTGAGATCATGTGGACCAAAAGATAGTTCCAGCGACGATGATGGGGGGCTTTTCTCAGAAGAGGCATCATCGAGAGCGTCATCGGCAGAAATCGGGCATTTGCCCCGGCAACTCCCAATGCCACCGCAATTAGGGGGGCCCCCAGTCCGTAAAGCTCCACATGAACCACCTGTCCCGGCATACCCCAAATCAGCACCGTCGATAGCATCGAAATCCATAGCGACAGTCCCTGTTCCTGGGCGAGGGAACCGAAACCGGTCATCGCAGAAAACAAAAGGAGGGCAGGAACCCCCAATGCATTGCGGATCCCGAATAAAGTGCTGGTTAAGTTGGTTTTAAAACCCTTCATGAATTCAAAAAATCAGGAACAAACTCAAAATCATTCATTTCACTAACCGCAGTTAATCTAACGATCACGGGTTCACTCCACAAGTATCGAAAAAAACAATTCTGCCTCTTCCCCGAGATCGGTTGTGAAAAAACTCTGGATGCATTACATTCTGCAAAAATCAGAACTATCAATACCAGACAACATCCTAAGAGAAACTCGATATGAACGTTTTCACCAACCAGCAACTCATCCAGCAGGATACAGAACATTTAATTCATCCTCTTCACCACCAGGGAATGCATTCCAACGGACTCGTTTGGGTAAGAGGAAAAGGTGCCATCCTGGAGGACGCAGACGGTAAGGAATACCTTGACGGCCTGGCTGGGCTATGGAACAACACCGCCGGCCATGGCCAACAAACGCTGGTGGACGCTGCATCCCAACAGATGGCAACCCTTCCCTATGCTTCAGGATACACGGGTAGTACGAATCCCAAAGCGATCGAACTTGCTGAGAGGCTTTCGGAGATGATGTATCCGAAAATCAATCATTTTTTCTTCACTTCCGGCGGAGGCGAGTCGAGTGACAGCAACTTCAAGATGGCAAGGTATTATTGGAAGCTCAAAGGCAAGCCGGAGAAAACGAAGGTGATTTCGAGGCAGTGGGGTTATCACGGGGTGACGTTGGCCGCGATGTGCGCCACCGGAATCAGCAGTTACTGGCCGATGTTCGAACCGAGAATCCCCGGATTCGTCCACATCCCTTCTCCCTATCCCTACCGCTTCCAGGCTCCTGAGGGAGTCAGCCAGGGAATTGCTGCGGCCAATGAACTGGAACAGGCCATACTGAGGGAAGGTCCTGAAACAGTCGCCATGTTCCTGGCAGAGCCGGTTCAGGGAGCCGGCGGGGTCATCGTTCCTCAAGATGATTATTTTCCGAGAATCCGTGAAATCTGCGATCAGTATGAGGTCCTGCTCGTGGCGGATGAAGTCATCACCGGTTTCGGAAGAACCGGGACCTTGTTCGGACTCCAGCATTGGGGAATCGAACCCGATATGATCCAGTTCGCCAAGGCGATCACTTCCGGATATTTTCCCCTCGGAGGGATCGGGATCAGCGATGAAATTCACCAGACAATGACGGACAGTGGAACTCCATGGATGCACGCTTACACCTACAGTTCCCATCCCGTGGGATGCGCTGTTGCTCTGGCCATGCTGGACCTGATCGAAAAAGAAGATTTCCCGACCCAAGCCCGGGAAAAAGGAGCCAGACTGTTGAAAAACCTCAAAGAGGCTTTGGAAGATCATCCAAACGTTGGTGACGTCCGAGGGCTTGGAATGATGTGCGGGATCGAAATCGTCAAGGACAAAGCCACCGGCGAAGAATTCGATGCCTCCGAAAAAATCGGGCCCAAGGTTCACCAGGCCGGAGTTGAACGAGGACTCTTCAGCCGTGTCCGGGGAGATGTATACTGTCTTGCTCCTCCGATCATCACCACCGAATCACAACTCGACCAAATCGTCGAAATCCTCAAAGACTCCATCACGGAAGTTTTAGGCTAGTTCGTCCTGGAGGTTGATTTGGAGCTTCCTTTTTCTGAAGCCTGTGAACGCAATAAGGGACCGATCCTTGAGGTTTTAAGGAAGGTGTTCAGCAAAACTGAGACGGTTCTGGAAATTGGAAGCGGTACCGGACAACATGCCGTTCATTTTTCCACACATTTACCCCATCTGGTTTGGCAACCCACGGAATTAGGAGAAAATGTTGCCATGCTGAAAAGCAGGATTGATTTCGAAGGTCCCGGAAATCTATTACCCGCCAAAGAACTGGATGTGTTACGGATTGATTGGGGATTGGAAGAAACGGACGCCGTTTTCATCGCGAACGTGTTTCATATTGCCCCAATCGATGTCATGCATTCCTGTTTCAAAGGAATGTCAAAGTGTCTGAAGCAAGTGGGGACTTTCTGTGTTTACGGCCCTTTTCGTTTTGGAGGGGAGTTCACCAGTCCAAGCAATGCACAATTCGATTCTTCATTGAAAACGAATAATCC
>LUMI01000223.1_pt1 | contig 20536 bp, 17 predicted proteins | sample 729681 | NCBI WGS metagenome assembly LUMI01 (sample SAMN03860267, study PRJNA289734) | marine metagenome | biome: seawater column; feature: ocean; material: water; isolation source: Red Sea water column Station 34 - depth 10m | place: Saudi Arabia: Red Sea | collected 2011-10-15 | depth 10 m
GTTTATTGGGGAATACCCAAGGTCTTTTTCCTTTCCCAACCGCGGACGATCCAACCTGCAGTAAGCACCCCAAGGCTGACCAGAGCGATGATGATTGATGCCAATGCGTTAATCTTCGGACTGATTCCCAACCGGACACTGGAAAAGACTTTCATCGGCAGCGTGGTGGATCCGGGTCCGGAAACAAAACTGGCTATGACGAGGTCATCCAGGGAAAGGGTGAAGGCAAGAAGCCATGCAGCAAGCAAGGCCGGGGTGATGATCGGGATGGTGATCACGAAAAAAACCTTCAGCGGGGAGGCACCCAGATCCATACCTGCTTCTTCAAGGGACCGGTCGATTTCCTTCAATCGAGAAGAAAGGATAACCGTAACGAATGCGGTACTGAACGTTACATGGGCAATCCAGATGGTGAGCATTCCCCTTCCGCCAGGCCAGCCAAAAGACTTTTCCATCGCGACAAAAAGAAGAAGCAGCGAAAGCCCGGTGAAGACTTCCGGCATCACCAATGGAGCGGGGATCATACCCGCAAAGGACATTTTACCGCGGAATCGCCCCAAACGGACCAGGGCTAACGACGCCAACATACCCATCACCAGAGACATGCAGGCCGTTAGAAACGCGATTTTCAAGCTCATCCATGCGGCATCCAGCAACTGCTGATCCTGGAAGAGTTCAACATACCATTTTGTGGAAAAACCCGCCCAGACCGTAACCAGCCTGCTTGCATTGAAAGAGTAGATGACCAGAATCAGCATCGGTATGTAGAGAAAACCAAACCCGATCACCAAACTGCTGATGGAAAATGTTCCTAACCGTTGGGCTTTCATGAAAACAAAGTTGGGCTCATGTCTGATTCTAAAGGCTCATCTTTCCCTAGGGATTTTGTCCCATTTCACGGGACTGGTAATGCTGGAACAGCATGATCGGAATGACCAGCAATGCGAGCATGACCATCGCGACGGCCGAAGCCACCGGCCAGTCCCGGTTATTAAAAAACTCCTGCCAGAGAACCTTGCCGATCATCAGGGTTTCCGGTCCTCCCAACAATTCGGGAATGATGAATTCTCCAACCGATGGAATGAACACCAGCATCGAACCTGCAATCACTCCGTTTTTTGAAAGCGGAAGGGTGACGGTCAGAAATGTTTTCCAGGGAGGTGCTCCAAGATCCAGAGATGCTTCCACCAGGGAGTGATCATGTTTTACCAGATTGGTGTAGAGAGGAAGAATCATGAAGGGCATGTAGGCGTAGACGATGCCGATATAGACCGCAAAACTGCTGTTCAGCATCTGAATCGGTTCGTCCAGTATCCCGGCCCAGATCAGCAGGTTGTTGAGATAGCCGTTATTTTTCAGAATCCCCATCCAGGCGTAGACTCGGATCAGAAAAGAAGTCCAGGAAGGCAAAACCACCAACATCAGCAGCAGGTTCCTCCAGTGAGAAGGAGCGTGTGCCATGGCATAGGCAACCGGGTAACAGATGAGTAAACACAAAATAGTGGCAATAGCTGCGATTTTCAGGGAACTGAGATAGGCCACCCAATAAAGACGGTCTTCCATCAAAAAAAGGTAATTTCCAAAATGGACCGTGAGTTTCACGGCCTCATCGGTCCACTGGAGCAGTTCACGGTAAGGAGGAATGGAAAGAGCAGAAGTGGAAAAGCTGATTTTAAAAACAATGATGAAAGGAATCAGGAAGAAAAGGAGCATCCAGAGGTAGGGAACAACGATGATCAGGCTCCGTCCTCCCGGTAAATGCTTTAGCCAGGAATGGATCATAAGCTAGTCATGGTATGCGGATTTCCTAAATTTTGGATTTCCATCTTTCATCCTGGAAAGGGTTCAATGGGTGAGCACCACACAACTGTGGGGATTCCACTCCAAGAAAACCTTGTCCTGCCATGTTGCATGGGAGGCCCCACGCTCAGGATTAGGCAGATGGACATAGACCAACTGTCCTGTTTCCAACTCCACATGGTAAATCGAATGACTGCCGAAATAGGCAATGTCCTGGACAATACCTGTGGCACAGTTGTGGAGTTTTTCTGGAGGTTTTGAAGCCATGCTGATTTTTTCAGGCCTCAGGGCCACGGTTACGCTCATCCCTTCGGTGCCTGTGATTCCATGGTCTACAAATATAGGATGTTTGAGAACCGGGCTTTGGATGATGACATGGTCCGCTTCATCCTGGATCACGGTTCCATCGAATAAGTTGACGGAACCTATGAACGCGGCAGCATGGGTAACCATGACACAGGTTGCTTCGACTTTTTCCAGGATATCGACGACTTCGAGCTGCATCTGTTCCCGGAGTTTTTTGTCCAAAGCAGCCATCGGTTCATCGAGCAGAAGGAGTTTCGGTTGTTTGACCAGGATTCTGGCCAGCGCGACCCGTTGACGTTGACCTCCGGATAGCTGATGCGGTTTCCGTTTGGCAAGTTTCGGCATTTCAACCAACTCCAGGGCTTCTTGGACTTTTTCCCGGATTTTGTCTTTTGCAACCTGATCCTGTTTCAATCCAAAAGCCACATTTTGCTCCACCGTCATATGAGGAAAGATGGCATAGGACTGAAACATCATGTTGACAGGTCTTCGGAAAGGAGGGATTCCTGTGAGTTCCGATCCATCCAGAAAGATCTTTCCTTCACTGGGTTGTTCGAATCCGGCAAGCATCCGGAGCAGAGTTGTTTTTCCGCAGCCTGAAGGTCCCAGCAGACAGAAGATTTCTCCCTTCCGGATCTTCAGATTCGTATGCCGAACGGCCTGGAATTGTTCAAATTTTTTACTGACCCCCTCAATGCTCAGATAGGAATCGTTTTTGAGATCGGAGGAATTCATCAGAAATGGAGGGATTTCAGAGCAATTCTGAAGGGCTGGGAGGATGGATTCATCCTGCCCACGAAATGTTTGAAGAGAATTCTTTCAGGGCAGGTTGTGAACTGCCGGTTTCACGTTAACCGGCAGTTTTTAACAAATTACTGGCCAGTCCGAATCCGGTTCCAGGAGCGAGTTTCCTGACGGATGTAACCCTGGGATTTGACGACACCTGCAAAGAGCCTTGCCTTGACTTCATCAGAAGGATAAATGGCAGGATCAGCCAGGATTTCAGGATCAGTCAAGGAGTTCGCAGCAGGAACAGCATTCGCGTACCATACATAATTGGTAATGCCTGCCATCACATCAGGACGAAGGATGTAGTTGATGTACGCATGGGCATTTTCAGGATGGGGTGCATCAGCAGGAATGGCCATCACGTCAAACCAGATTTGTGTTCCTTCACGGGGAATGATGTATTGGATGCTGACGTTGTTTCCCGCTTCATCCGCCCTGGCCATGGCCTGGAACACATCACCGGACCATCCCATTGCGACGCAGATTTCTCCGTTGGCCAGGTCATTGATGTAGTTGGAGGAGTGGAAATAACGGTAGTAAGGACGCACTTTCATCATCTGTGCTTCCACCTTTTTGAGCATTTCACGATCCTCACCATTGGGATCTCCGCCAAGGTATCCAACCACGATATCCAGAACCTCATCGGCAGAGTCCAAGACGGTAACCCCACAGTCCTGAAGTTTTGCAACGGTTGCAGGATCAAACAACAGGTCGAAACTGTCTGGAACGGAACCCAGTCTTGATTTGACCATATCCACATTCACCCCGATTCCAGTCGTACCCCATTGATAAATCGCTGCATATTGATTTCCCGGATCAGAAGAGATGACGCGGGACATCAGTGCCGAATCCAGATTTTTCAGGTTGGGGATTTTACCTTTGTTGAGTTTTTGGACTGCACCCGCCTGGATGAAATTACTAAGAAATGGAGCAGCAGTAGGAATCACGACATCGTAGCCGGAACTCCCCGCCATCAGTTTTGCTTCAAGGGTCTCGTTCGCATCATACACATCATAATTGACTTTGATTCCGGTCTCCTCGGTGAATTTTTTTAGCGTTTCTTCTCCGATGTAATCAGACCAGTTATAGACGTTGAGGACTTTTTCTTCTGCAGCAGTAAGATTAAATGCCCACAACAAAGCGATTGTGATCAATCCTAATTTTTTTAGGTACATAGCTTATTTCTCCTTTTTTGGAATGAACATTGGCTCATGATTTCTCATGAACTAAAAAAGTGGAATCTAAAATAATGCTTTTTTTCGAGGAATTCAATAATTCCTATTTCTGTTAAGGGTACATTTAAAAAGAGAAATGTTCAGGAACTCTTTTGGAAATTGAAGAAGAAATCAAAGTGCTTCCGAAGTTTGATCCAGACATTTCCATGCGAGTTCGAACATCTCATCAATCTGTTCCTTGGATATGATGAGTGGAGGAGAAATGATCATCGTGTCTTTAACAGACCGCATCACCAACCCGTTTTTAAAACAGATATCCCTGCAGAGGTAACCCGTTTTACCGGGTTCTGGAAAGGGTGCTCGGCTGCTTTTATCAGGAGACAATTCAATTGCTCCAAGGAGTCCAGCATTTCGAACTTCAGCCACCAGAGGATGGCTGTTGAATTCTTGCCAGCGTTCTTTTAAGTGGGGTCCCGTTTCATGTTTCACTTTTTCCACCAATTTTTCATCTTCAACGATTTTCAGATTTTCCAGTGCTACAGAGCATGAGGCAGGATGTCCTGAATAAGTGAAACCATGGGAGAATTCCCCTCCTTTTTCCTGGAGAACATCACCCACCCGGTCATGGACAAGCACGCCTCCAATCGGTAAATAACCCGAAGAAAGCCCCTTGGCGATAGGCATCAGATCGGGGTCAAGATGGTAATAGGTACTGCCGAACCATTCTCCAAGTCGACCGAATCCACAGATCACCTCGTCGGCAACCAGCAAGATCCTGTATTTTTTGCAGATACGTTGAATTTCCGGCCAGTAATTTTCCGGAGGTACAATCACTCCGCCTGCACCCTGAATCGGTTCTCCAATGAATGCCGCTACCCTGTTTTCTCCTAATTCCAGGATTTTCTCTTCGAGGGCACGTGCCGTTTTCAGTCCATATTCTTCCGGCGTCAGGTCTCCACCGTTGGCATACCAGTAAGGTTCTTCGATATGTTCAATCTCTGGAATAGGCAATCCATCGATTTTATGGATAAAGCTCTGCCCTCCCATGCTGGCAGAAGCAACGGTACTGCCATGGTAGGCGTTGATGCGGCTGATGACGACTCGACGTTGAGGCTGGTCCATCAAAGCCCAGTATCGGCGGATCATGCGCAGAACCGTATCATTGGCCTCGGAACCGGAGTTCACCAGGAACACCCGATTGAATCCCGGGGGTGAAAGCTCGGCCAATTTTTCTGACAGGGCAACCGCAGGAGGATGGGTGGTTTGGAAGAAAGTATTGTAATAGGGCAGTTCCTCCAACTGGCGCATGGCGGTTTGGGCCAGAACTTTTCTTCCATATCCGACATTCACACACCACAATCCTGCCATTCCATCCAGGAGACGGTTGCCATCGGAATCCCAGAGATAGATTCCTTCGGCCCTGGTGATCACCCGTGCCCCCTTTTTTTTCAGGGATTTGGCATCGGTAAATGGATGAAGGTAGTGGGTACTGTCACTCTGTTGTAATTCCTGGGTATTCAACATGGTTTCATTGATTCTTTGAAGGGTTTAAACATTGAGCAGCAGGTATTCACGTTCCCAGGTACTGATGACCCTGAAGAATGCATTGTATTCTTCTTCTTTCAAGGAGCAGTAGACCCGAACGAATTTTTCGGTGAATAGATCCTGCAAAACTTTACTTTCCTGCATCTCCCTCAGGGCTTCCTCCAGGCTTCTTGGGAGTGCGAAGTCATGTTCATAGGCACTGCCTTTGACCGGTGGTGTCGGTTCGATTTTTTCTATAATTCCCTGCAAACCGCATCCCAGGGAGGTAGCGAAGGCAAGGTAGGGATTGGCATCTGCTCCTGCAATCCGGTTTTCGACCCTGCGGTTTTGTTTTTCACTGATGGGAATTCTGAATCCTGTGGTCCGGTTATCATGTCCCCAATGGACATTGATGGGGGCAGAATTGTCAGGCACCAGCCTGCGGTATGAATTCACATTAGGGCCGAGCATCGGCATTGCCAGAGGGAGGTATTTCTGCAGTCCTCCGATAAAATGGCGTAACTTCTTGCTGTCCTGACCCCTCTGGTTGGAAAAGATGTTTTTTTGGTTCTCAACATCCAAAATACTCTGGTGGATGTGAAGGGAACTGCCGGGTTGGTCCTCCATTGGTTTCGCCATGAAGGTCGCATAAACTTTGTGGCGGATGGAAGTTTCACGCATCGTGCGCTTGAATAAATAAACATGGTCTGCAAGGCGAAGGGGGTCCCCATGATTAAAGTTGATTTCCATCTGGGCACTGCCCGATTCATGGGTCAGGGCATCGATATCCAATCCCTGAGCTTCGCAGAAGTCATACATTTCCTCAAAAAGAGGATCGAATTCATTCAATGCGTCAATTCCGTAAAATTGACCGGTGACTTCCTCACGTCCTGAACGACCGACTGGAGGAGTCAAAGGATAATCCGGATCCTTGTTGATTTTCGTCAGATAAAATTCCAACTCTGGAGCCACCATCGGTTTTAATCCGATTTCTTCATATTTTTTTAAAACGCGTTTGAGGACGTTTCTCGGAGAAAGCTCGACCGGAGTTCCATCATGGTGGATGCAGTCGTGGATGACCTGGGCAGTGGGTTCTTCGACCCACGGAACGACACAGGTTGTGGAGGGGTCCGGACGGAGCTGCATGTCGATTTCGGCAGGATCAACATCGAACAAATTTTCGTAAGGGATCCATTCTCCAGTGACGGATTGAAGAAATACAGCCTCCGGCATCCTTAATCCCTCGTTACGGAGGAATTTGTCTGCAGGCATGATCTTTCCCCGGGCGATTCCAGTCAGATCAGGAATGATGCATTCGACTTCCGTAATCTTCTGTTCCTGAAACCAGTCCTTCAGTTTCTTCATGACTCCCCCTGGGATGTTGCCAATTCCGGAGACTGCAGGCTTTTGCTGATGATTTCCCGGACATCGCCGGAAAGTTCTTCCACCCCAGCAATACGTTCCATTTCGGACTGCATCAACTGCTGGCGTTGGGAATCAAATTTTCGCCAGCGATTGAAGCCTCCCGCAAGACGTGCCGCAACCATCGGATTGCTCCGGTCATACTCGATCACCGAGTCGGCGAGAAAACGATAGCCGTTTCCTGATATTTCATGGAAACCGGAAAAGTTGCCCATGGAAAATGCCCCGATTACGGAACGGATGCGGTTCGGATTGTTCCGGTCGAATTTCGAGTGTCGGGTCAGGTTTTTCACCTTTTCCAGAGTTCCAGGAAGTATGGAGGTTGCTTGAAGACTGAACCATTTGTCGAGTACCAGCGGTTCATCAAGCCATTCTTGTTCAAACTTTGCCATGGCTTTTTCGCGGTCTTCAGAATCGGAATCATTCAAAGCAGAAAGCGCCCCCATGGTATCGGTCATGTTTGAGGAGTTTTGATACTGCAGAAAAGCCGTTTCTGCTCCACTAATCTGGTTAGAGCGAACGATAAATTCAAGGCAGAGGTTTTTCAGTTTTCGCCGGCCCATGGAAACCGGATCAAGGTGATAAGGACCTTCATCCAGCATGTTTTTGTAGACTCGTTTCCAGTCCTCCTCCAATTCAAGTGCAAGTTCTTCAAGAAACTTCTTTCGTATGCTTGTTACTGCCTCGACATCAATGACCTCCATCTTTTCTCCCAGGTAACTTTCTGAAGGAAAGCTCAGTGCCTGGGCTATGAGAGAGGGGTCGCCTGTTGCTGAATGATCCAATTGATTCCTGAATGACTGAAGCAGTGTTCCAGGAAGCATGATGGCCTTGTTGTCTTTATAGTTTTTCAGTTGGGACAGAAAACTACGGAGCATCAACTGTTGTCCTGCTTCCCAGCGGTTGAACTCATCAGAATCCCTGGAAGAGATTAAAGCGAGTTCCTCATCACTGTATCCGTAAAATAAATCAACCGGGGCAGAAAAATGCCTGAGCAGGGACGGGATCGGCTTTTTCGTGAGATCCTCAAAGACAAACTCCTGTTCCATTTCACTGAGTACCAGGATCTGTTGTTTCCCATTTATGGATTTACCTTCCATCTTCAGGGGTAGAGGATTCCCCTCTTCATCCAGAAGGCCAATTTTCAAAGGAAGAAGAAAAGCTTCTTTTTGAAAAGCAGATTTTGTTTCAGGTTTATGGCTCTGGCCGAATCCATTTTGTCCCGGAGTGTCAGGACAGGATTGCTTGACCTTGAGGGTAAAGGTTTTTGATTCCTGGTTGTAGTTTCCTTCGATTTCAAGCTTTGGGGTTCCTGATTGGCTATACCAACGGCGGAATTGCTTCAGATTGAAATCATTTGCATCCTCCAGGGCCGAAACAAAATCTTCACAGGTCACTGCCTGGCCGTCATGACGTTCAAAATACAGGTCCATCCCCTTTCTGAAACCATCCTCACCCAGGAGGGTGTGCATCATCCGGATCACTTCCGCACCTTTCTCATAAACCGTGAGCGTGTAGAAGTTGTTGATTTCCTGGTAGGAATCCGGTCGCACGGGATGACTCATCGGACCGGCGTCTTCAGGGAATTGATGGCTTCTCAATAAGTTCACATCACTGATTCGTTGGACCGCTCTTGAATTCATATCCGCGCTGAATTCCTGGTCCCGAAATACCGTCAGCCCTTCCTTCAAACTGAGTTGGAACCAGTCCCGGCAGGTAACCCGATTCCCGGTCCAGTTATGAAAATATTCATGGGCAATCACGCCTTGAACCAGATTGTAATCCCGATCCGTGGCTGTTTCAGGAGAGGCAAGTACAAGCCTTGAATTAAAAATGTTAAGGCCCTTGTTTTCCATTGCCCCTGCATTGAAATCATCAACGGCAACAATCATGAAAAGGTCGAGGTCATACTCTCTGCCGAAACGTCTTTCGTCCCATTCCATGGATTCTTTCAGGCTTCGCATCGCATGATGGGTTCGTTCCAGGTTTCCCGGTTCCACATAAATTTTGAGGAGGACTTCGCGCCCGGATTGGGTGGTGAAACGGTCTTCCAGGCATTCGAGATTTCCTGCAACCATGGCAAAGAGGTAACTCGGTTTGGGGAAGGGATCCTCCCAGACGGCAGCATGTCTTCCGTCTTCCAGGTCTTCGGTCTGGAGCAGATTCCCGTTGGAAAGCAAAACCGGATAACGTTCTGAATCTGCCTCGATGCGTGTTTTGTAGCGAGCCATCACATCAGGACGGTCCGGGAAGTAGGTAATCCTGCGAAATCCTTCTGCTTCACACTGGGTGCAGAACATCGTCCCCGAGCGGTAAAGCCCCTCAAGGCTTGTGTTTTTTTCAGGATGGATGCGCACTTTGATTTCAAGATCAAAGGATTCCGGAACAGACGGAATGGTCAGCGAACTTGATTCGATCTGATACTGCTGAGATTGGAGAGTGGTGCCATCAAGTTTGATTTCCAATAATTCGAGTTGTTCTCCATCAAGAACCAGGGGGTTGGGCTTGACCAGATCTTTTTCAAGGGACTCGATCTTCAGTTTGCTCTGAACGATGGTTTCATTTTCAAAGAGTTTGAATTCGAGTCCAATTTCCGTCACGCGGTAGTTGGGAGGAGTATAATTTTTTCTGTAAATCGTGCGTGCTCTTTCTTCTTTCATCTTCGTCTTTGTGAGACTGTGTCAAAAAGGTTTTTCAGTCAAATTTTTAAGAATCCAAATTAATAAGCTGTTTGATAAATGAAAAGTTGAAAGCAAGGTCTTGATTCGCTTCAATCCGGGGGAGGATTTAAAGCGTAATTTCCTCTATCAATTTCAGAATCAAAAAACTGAACCGTGACCCAAAAGCCTCTTTTATCTCTGGATTCCTCAGGACTTGGATGTGAATCGGGAAGGTTCCATGTCGATCCCTGGCGTCCGGTTGACCAGGCAGTGATTACCCACGGCCATGCGGATCATGCCCGTTCAGGTTCCAAAGCCTATTTTTGCGCGGAAGGAAGCGGGGACATACTCCGCCAAAGGCTTTCCGGGGATTTTCAACTGACCGAAGTTCCCTACCGCAAAAAATTCAAACTTGGCAAAACATGGGTCAGCTTTCATCCTGCAGGTCATGTTCTGGGCTCGGCACAGGTGAGGGTGGAAGGCCTTCAATCGGTTTGGGTGGTTTCCGGAGATTATAAGCGTAACGCAGATCCAACCTGCGAAGGCTTTGAGGAAGTCCCTTGCGATGTGTTCATTAGCGAAGCGACTTTTGCAATGCCTGTTTACCACTGGAAGGAAGGGATTGAGGTGGTGAAGGATCTTCAACGATGGTGGAGTGCGGAACCGAATCATCCTTCCATTCTGTTCTGCTATGCTTTTGGCAAAGCCCAGCGTGTTCTGGCGGAACTGAGCAAACTGACGGATCGAACGGTTTACCTGCATGGTGCGATCGAAACATTGATGCCTGCCTATCGAAATCGAAATGTTTCTTTCGTTCCGAATCAAACCGTCAGTTCGGTGGAACGGGGTCATGCTTTTGCAGGAGACTTGATCCTCGCTCCTCCCTCCGCCCATCGCTCAGCCTGGATGAAACGTTTTAAAAATCCCCAAACCGCATTTGCTTCGGGTTGGATGCAGATTCGGGGTGCCCGGCGTAGAAGGGGATATGAACGAGGTTTCGTCCTTTCCGATCATGCGGACTGGTCCGGACTGGTCCGCAGTATCCTTGCCAGCCAAGCGAAAACCGTTTATCTGACCCATGGCCAGACTGAAGTCTTAAGCCGTTTCCTTATGGAAGAGCATGGGTTGGATGTGAAACCCCTCAAGACGCATTTTGGGGATGAGCAGATAGAAGAGCAATTCGCGGAAAGCGTTTCATGAAAGCTTTCGGCAGGCTTTACCAACGTCTTGATTCAACCACTTCAATCAATTTGAAGGTTGAGGCTTTGGTCCAGTATTTTGAGGAAACTCCTCCCCGAGATGCGGCCTGGGGACTGAATCTGCTGCTTGGCAAACGCCAGCGTAGAATGGTGACTTCAAGAATGCTTCGTGATGCGTTTCTCAGAAGTTTTCCAGATTTCCCGGAATGGTTGCTCGAAGAAAGTTACGGACACGTTGGAGACACGGGAGAAACCGTCAGCCTTTTGCTTGCATCCAGGGGGATCTGTCCTAATGAATCCCAGCATTCGGTTTCTCTTTCCAGTTGGATGGAAGACCGTATCAGCAAGCTTTCTGGAAAAGAAGATCAGCAGAGAGCCGAAAAAATTTTTGAATGGTGGAGTCGTCTCTCCGTCGATGAATGTTATCTGCTGAACAAACTGCTTACGGGCGGATTGCGGGTTGGAGTTTCTCAAAAACTGGTGGTTCGTGCTCTTTCAAAATGGAGTGGAATTTCTGAAGCCGAGTTGACCCATCGTCTCATGGGCGAATTCGAGCCGTCTGAGGAGAATTTCCAAAGACTTCTTTCTGAAGGAGGAGGTAAAAAAGTTCCCAGCCAGCCTTATCCTTTTTTCCTCGCTTCCCCTCTTGAGGAAAATGATTGGAAATCTCTGGATTTCAACCATCTCCAATTGGAATACAAATGGGATGGTATCCGGGCGCAGTTGATCTTCAGGGAGGGGGAAGTATTTCTATGGAGCCGGGGTGAAGATCTGATCACCAATCAGTTTCCGGAAATCGTTGAGGCAGCATCGAACCTTCCGCAAGGAACGGTGCTTGATGGAGAACTGCTATGCTGGAATGAAGATCAGCCTTTGCCGTTTTCTTTTCTTCAGAAACGTCTGGGCAGGAAGAAGGTCAGTTCCAAACTTCTGGAAAGTCACCCTTGTATTCTTTTGGCCTATGACTGTCTTGAAGCCAATGGTGAGGATTTGCGTGAACATTCCTTGAAAGAACGAAGAGAAATTCTGGAAAAACTCATCCAGGATTGTGATGAGCCCCGTCTTAAAATTTCTTCCTGCCTTAGTGCCGATTCCAAGGAATCCCTGGAAATTCTTCGTAACAGTTCGAGGGATTTCGGTGCCGAGGGGCTGATGCTGAAAAAAAAGGAGAGTCCCTATCTTTCCGGAAGAAAACGTGGGCATTGGTGGAAATACAAGGTCGATCCGCTGACCCTCGATGCAGTCCTGATCTATGCCCAGGCGGGAAGCGGAAGAAGAGCCAACCTGTTTACCGATTACACTTTCGCGCTTTGGAAGGATTCGGAACTGGTGACTTTTGCAAAAGCCTACTCGGGGCTCGATCAGAAAGAGATCGAAGAACTGGACCGTTGGATCCGTCAAAACACCCGCGAACGTTTTGGCCCCGTCCGGTCCGTCGAGCCTTTTCATGTTTTTGAAATTGCTTTTGAGGGAATCTCGGAATCCAACAGGCACAAATCAGGAATTGCCGTGCGCTTTCCGAGGATCCTACGATGGCGTAAGGATAAAGTCGTTTCCGAAGCGGACACTCTGATGAATGCAAGGAAACTGCTTGAAGCAGCCTGAACTTCCTTCCTGGCTGCTAAAAAATTCCAATGTTCCAACCTGTTAAAGACTGGTTCGCTCAAAAAAACTGGAAACCGTTTCCTTACCAGCAAAAGGCCTGGAAGGCTTTCAGGGATGGCAAAAGCGGACTGATCCATGTCCCAACCGGATCCGGGAAAACCTATGCCGCAACCATGGGTCCGATTGCCTCGATGTTGGAAAAGCCGAAGAAAGGGTTGAAGTTACTCTACTTGACTCCTTTGCGGGCAGTGTCACGGGATATCGAACAGGCCCTCAGACTTCCCATCGAGAGTCAAGGCTGGCCGCTGAAAGTCGAATCCAGAACCGGAGATACTTCCGGAAGCCGCAAGCAGAAGCAGTTGAAAAATCCTCCGGATATTCTGATCACTACTCCGGAATCCCTATCGGTCCTGCTTTCACGTGAAGGTTCAGGAGCATTTTTTTCCAACCTCCAATGCGTTGTGGTGGATGAGTGGCATGAACTGATGGGAGGCAAACGCGGGAGCCAAACCGAACTCTGCCTTGCTCATCTCAGGTTTCTGGTTCCCAGTCTGAGAACCTGGATGCTTTCGGCGACCATCGGCAACCTCGATGAAGCCGCATCCTGTGGTGCGGGGACCCATGGAGAAGCAGAAATCATCACTGCCAAAATAAATCGAAAAACCAGAATCCAGACCCTGGTCCCGAATTCTCTCGACAGTTTTCCGTGGGCAGGGCATCTGGGTCTGACGATGCTTCCCGAACTCCTTGAAAGCCTGGACCGTGAGACCTCGACCCTGATTTTCACCAACACCCGTTCGCAATGTGAACGCTGGTATCAGGCGCTTAAAGAAGCTTGTCCTGAGATGGACGATCAATTGGCCCTGCATCACAGTTCCATCGACCGGGCCGATCGAGAAGCAATTGAAAGCCGGGTCAAGGAAGGATCCCTGAAATGGGTCGTTTGCACGTCCTCCCTGGATCTTGGAATCGATTTCCATCCTGTCGAACGGGTGGTCCAGATCGGTTCTGCGAAGGCCGTCGCCCGCTTACTCCAACGTGCTGGACGCTCCGCACACTATCCTGAAGGACGCTCAGAGATTCTTTTTGTGCCCACCAACAGCCTGGAACTGGCTGAGATTTCGGCGATTCGAAGAGTACTCAAAGATGGTGGCCTTGAAAAAAGGGTGCCTCAGCAGAAACCTTTTGACGTGCTGATGCAGCATCTGGTCACTCTTGCCTGTGGGGACGGCTTTTGTGCTGAGGCGTATCTGGAGGTGATCCGTTCTGCCCATTCGTTCCGAGACCTAACGGAGGAGGAATATGACTGGCTCCTCACGTTCCTGGAAAAAGGAGGAAAGTCCCTCAAGGCTTATCCCCAGTACCGGAAGTTGGTCCGGGAAGAGGGGGTGTATAAGATTGCCGGGAAAGATCTGGCACGATTGCATCGGATGAGCATCGGAACCATTGTCTCGGATGCAGAAATTCAGATCCGTTACACCAACCGGCGGAAGATCGGAACCATCGAGGAGTATTTCATTTCCCGGCTCAAACGGGGAGATGTCTTTGTCTTCAGCGGACGCATGCTGGAATTCCTGCGTTTGCACGACATGTCCGCCTATGTCAAACCTGCGAAAAAAAGCTCGAAGGTGGTGCCGGCCTGGATCGGAGGAAGGATCCCGATCACAGACCTGCTCAGTGAAGCACTCCGCAGGCAACTGAATCATTCCCATTCAGGCGACAAGCCTGTTGATACGGAAATGAAGATCCTCGATCCGGTTCTCCAGACCCAGCAGAGGCTTTCAATGATTCCTTCAGAGAATGAACTCTTGATCGAACAGGTCATCAGTCGTGAAGGAAGACACCTGTTTGTTTTTCCCTTCGAAGGTCGATTTGTCCACGAAGGTCTGGCCGCATTATGGTCGATGCGGTTTGTCCAGCGCGAACCCTCCACCTTCAGTGTTTCAGTAAATGATTACGGATTCGAACTGCTGGCTCCTGTCGATTATCCCTTTGAAGAAGGATTGGATGAAGTGATGGCTGCCGATCCTGAGGAACTAGAAGCCCAGGTTGCGGACGCGGTGAATCTCTCCGAACTGACTCAACGGCGTTTCCGGGGTGTGGCGCAGGTGGCCGGGCTGGTGTTTCAGGGATACCCGGGTTCCCGGAAAACCGAGAAACAACTGCAGATGAGTACTTCATTGCTTCACGGCGTATTTGAAGAATTCGAGCCCGAGCACCTGTTGCTTCAGCAGGCCCGGGATGAAGTTCTGGAAATTCAACTCGAAGCGCCAAGGTTGAGAAAAAGCCTGGAACGGATGCAAAATTTGAACGTTATCTGGAAAAACCCTCCCCGCCCAACGCCTCTTGCTTTTCCACTCCTGGTGGAACGGATGAGTGCGCGCATGACCAACGAAACCCTGATGCAACGGATTGATCGGATGAAGCGGCAGTGGGAAAAATACTAGAAACAATCCTGCATGGTCAAAAAATCGGCTTTCATCCTCAACGGGTCCTCCTCCTCCCGGACCTGGATGCGATGCTGGTGGCGGACATCCACCTGGGAAAAGCTGAGTTCATGCAGGGAAAGGGGATTCCCCTCAGCAATCAACCTCACCAAAAGGATCATGAACGCCTGGTGAAACTGATCAAAGAGTTTCAGGTTAAACAACTCTTCATCCTTGGTGACCTGGTTCACCGTCCCCGCCAGAATCCACAATCCCTTCAGAGGTTGATCCGGGATCTTCATCCCCTGGCAATGGAAGTTCACTGGATTCAGGGGAATCATGATGGAGACCATCAACGTTCTCTGCCAGATTCCTGGAAGGTTCATTCAAATGCCTTGGAACTCGGGCCCTTTGTCCTTCGCCATCAGTCATCGGAAGAAAAGGATGCGGATTTTCAAATATGCGGGCATGTGCATCCCTGCGTCAAAATCGGTGACGGAAGGGACAAACTGCGTCTGCCCTGCTTTGCATTGAAATCAAAACTGCTGTTGCTTCCTTCGTTTGGTGAACTCACCGGAGGTTATGAACTTCTTCCTCAAGAGTGGGAAACGTTTGTGCTTTGTTTGGGAAATGAAGTGAGTCGGCTTGAATCATCCGATCTGGAACGGTTCAAAAAAAGATCTTGATAACAAACTGAGATAAGACAAAAATTGTAACTTTATAACAATTCATTCTTATCGTTGAGATGCGGCTTTTTCGCCCCACATTTGTCTCATTCCTGATCGTCACCTTTTTGTCACAGGGCTTACATTCAAAGAGTCTGGTTGACAAGCCGTTACGGAAATCCTTTTCGGATCTGATTCTGATTCATTGTTCCGATCCGGAACATAGGCATCCTCCGATGAATCTCCCGGAATCGGGCGAGGACATTCAATCATTTGTCCTGGTCCTGAAGGAATCGGCTCCAGCAATTCCTGATGCATTATGGTTCATCAACTTTCCTCTTAGTTCTGATTCTTATTCACTGGATTTTTATTCCCAAGGAAGGGATTCCGACAAGCACCATCCAGCCCGTGCTCCGCCTTGGTTTGAAGTTTAAGAATTTCAAAATTTTTTTAACTTCAAACCAACTCAATCAAAATGCGTTACATCATCTTATTTTTGGCAGGCCTGCTTCTGCCCCTGAGCATTCATGCTCAAAGCCGACAACTCGATGCCCATGAACACGGTGCAGCCAAGGTCATGATGGCCATGGAAGGAAAAATGCTTCAACTTCAATTTGAAGTCCCTTCTGACAGTCTGATTGGCTTTGAATATTCGCCCGAATCCGAGAAGGACCGAAAGGTTTTTGCTTATGCCATGACGATTCTTTCCAATCCCACCAACCTTTTTGATATTCCGGATGAGGCAGAGTGCATCCCAGTCGGGATCAAGGTTTCGCAGACTTTATTTTCCGGAGAAGGCGAACATCATGAAGGAGAGCATCATGATCACGGGGATGACCATGATGATGGTAAATCAGAAAAAGATCATGATCACGACCATGATAAGGATCATGATGATCATGGCGATGAAGTCCATTCCGAATTCCAAGCAAGCTATCTCTGGAACTGTCATCACGCGGATGATCTGGATTCGGTCCAGACCCGCATGATGAAGGTCTTTCCTCGCATCGAAGAAATTCGGGTGCAGTGGATTGTGGGAGACCGTCAGGGAGCCATGGAGCTTGAAAATCAGGATGGAAAGATCCGCGGCTGGCGCTGAAGATGACCGAAGCCGTTCTGGAACTGAAGGATGTGTGTTTCCGTTGGCCCAACCAGGACCGGGCAACCATCGATCTTCCCGAACTGAAGATTGATCAGGGAGAACGCATCTTCCTTCAGGGACCGAGCGGCAGCGGTAAATCGACCCTGCTCTCCCTGGTGGGAGGGATTTTGGTCGCTGAATCCGGCAGTCTCAGGGTGCTCGGGGAGGAACTGAAAAGCCTCTCACGTGCCCGCAGGGATGCCTTCCGCGTCACTCACCTCGGGTTTATCTTCCAGCTATTTAATCTGCTTCCTTATCTTTCACTTGAAGAAAACGTCCTGCTGCCACTCCGTTTTTCCAAAAAACGTGCTCAAAGAGCAGGCCGCAACCAGGCGGAACGGCTTGAAGAAGCCCAAAGGCTGCTAACGGCATTAGGGCTGTCCGAACCGCTCAAGGAGGGACGTCCGGTGGTGGAATTGAGTGTCGGCCAGCAGCAGCGTGTGGCCGCCGCCAGGGCCCTCATCGGCCGGCCTGAGTTGGTGATTGCGGATGAACCCACTTCAGCCCTCGATGCGGATCTCAGAGAGGTGTTCCTCAATCTGCTGTTTGCCGAATGTGACAAGGCTGGCAGTGCCCTGCTCTTCGTCAGTCATGACTCGGAACTGAGCCGATTCTTCGGAAGGAGTCTTTCTCTTCCTCAGATCAACAGGGTTTCCCGTTTGGAGGCAGCATGATCAACCTCATTGCGAAAAGTCTCTGGAACCGAAAAGGAACCGCGCTGCTGACCCTTTTTTCCATTGCCATCAGCGTTGCCCTTTTGATCGGAGTGGAGCAGATCCGCAAAGGGGTCCGGACCAGTTTTTCCAGCGCCGTTTCCGGAACGGACCTGATTGTCGGTGCGCGCGGAGGATCTCTTCAGCTTCTTCTCTACTCGGTGTTCAGGATGGGCAACGCTCCCAACAATCTCTCCTGGGAGAGTTACCAGGATTTCAAAAAACATTCACGGGTCCGTTGGACCATCCCGTTTTCTCTGGGAGATTCACACCATGGTTATCGGGTATTGGGGACGAATCACGACTATTTCAAACGGTTCCGATACGGGAATCGCCAACGCCTGAAATTCTCAGAAGGAACACCCTTTTCCGGAGTCTTCGATGCCGTGCTTGGCTCCGAAGCAGTTCGTTTCTCAAGCATGAAGATCGCCCCTTTACCGTGGTCGGAATTCTTAAGCCAACGGGGACCCCGGTCGACCAGACCGTTCATGTCAGCCTTGAAGGCATCACTGCCATGCACATCGATTGGGAAAGCGGGGCTCCGCCAATGGAAGAAGACCGCATCGATAACGAGGAGGTCCTCAAGCGCGATCTCACCCCCGAGGCCATTACGGCTTTTCTGGTGGGACTCCGTTCAAAAATCCATGCCTTCAGTCTGCAGCGTGAAGTGAATACTTACCGTGAGGAACCCTTGAGCGCGATCCTTCCCGGGGCAGCACTTCAGGAACTCTGGGAACTGCTGCGTACTGCAGAAACCGGATTGCGGGTGATCAGCGCTTTTGTCGTGCTGGCAGGGCTTTTGGGAATGATGACGGCTCTTCTTTCCGGACTGAACGAACGCCGAAGGGAGATGGCCATCCTGCGGTCGGTGGGAGCCGGTCCGGGCACCATCTCCGGGTTGCTGATCGGGGAGGCGCTGCTGCTCAGCATCAGCGGCATTATTCTGGGGATGCTATTGCTTTACCTGCTCCTGTTCTTCGCTCAACCGATCCTGCAGACCAGGCTCGGTCTTTTTCTTCCTTTGACGCCTCCTGGGATTCAGGATTATAGTGTTCTTTTTGCCATCGTCATCGCAGGCATGCTCATGGGGGCGTTGCCTGCCTATCGGGCCTACCGACAGTCACTGGCCGACGGGATGAGCATAAGACTCTGATTCAAGATCCAAAATGATGTCCTTACGGACGCTAGTCATTCTATTTTTATTCTTATTTCCTGCTGCTGAATCCTTCGGGTCGATTTTTGAAACCCAGGAAATCACCTGGAGACAATTACGCCAGTTGAACGTCAAAACCGGGGAAATGCCGATTGAGTTGAAAAAACTGATGGGGAAGCCGGTCAAAATTCCTGGCTATGCCGTCCCGATCGAAGGTGATGGCGGCTTTGACTATATCAGTGAATTCCTGCTCGTTCCGGTTTTTGGGATGTGTATCCACGTCCCTCCCCCTCCGCCGAACCAGGTGATTTTCGTTGAAATGAAAGAACCGGTTCCCTTTGAAGAATTACTTGATGCAATCTGGCTCTATGGGGTTCTCGAGATCGGAGAATTCATGGTAGGAGGTGAAATGATCTATGAAACCGAATCCAATTATCTGATCAAAGGGGATAAAGTTGTTTTTTATGAGTGAAACTTAATCCTATTCGAGGGAACCCCGATTCTCGTTTTTTTCCTTCCGTTGGGTCTCAAACTGTAAAGCTCCAAAAGTTCTCTTCTGCGTAATCATTTAGGGAAGACGAATTCTCTAATTGGTTTCAAAATACTTCAAATATGACGACTTTACGGCTGATCCTTGGAGATCAACTCAACCACAATCATTCCTGGTTTCAAAATCCTCAAAAAGGTGTCCATTACCTGATGATGGAAATGCGTCAGGAAACGGATTATGTCACCCACCATATCCAGAAGGTCTGTGCTTTTTTCCTGGCCATGCGGCGCTTTGCAGGATTCCTTGAGAATCAGGGATTTCAGGTGCACTACCTAAAACTTGATGATCCTGAAAATGATCAATCGCTTGAGGAAAACCTGGATCATTTGCTGAAGAAGCTCAATTGCCGGCGTTTTGAGTGGCAGCTTCCGGATGAGTGGAGATTGGACCAGCAACTCCGGGAATTTTTTAAAACAAGGGATTTAGCAGGCGGTCCGGTGGACAGCGAGCATTTCCTCACCACCCGCGATGAATTGGAGGCTTTTTTTGCTGGGAAAAAACAATACCTGATGGAGAATTTTTACCGCAGCCTCAGACGCCGTGAAAACATCCTGATGGAGGGTAAAGACCCAGTCGGCGGACGCTGGAATTATGATGCAGAAAACCGTAAAGCCTACGATGGTTCCGTACCCTTTCCACAAAGTCCCAAACCCGAAAATGATGTCAGTGCGATCGTCCGGATGCTGGACTCAATGGAGGTCAGAACGCTGGGCAACATCGATCCGGAAAAGCTCAATTGGCCCGTGGACCGCTCCCAGGCCGAGGCTCAGCTGGAATGGTTCTGTTCGGAAGCCCTTCCCCATTTCGGAACCTTCCAGGATGCATTGACAGAGAAAGATCCTTTTCTTTTTCATTCCAGGCTCTCTTTTGCACTCAATTCCAAAATCCTCCATCCCCGGGAGGTGATCGAGCGTGCTTTGAAAAGTTGGGAGGCAAATCCAGAAGCCATTGGTCTTGCCCAGATCGAAGGATTCATCAGGCAGATCCTGGGATGGAGGGAGTACATGCGCGGGATTTATTGGGCCAAAATGCCTGAGTACCGTTCGCTCAATCATTTTGGGTATACCAATAAACTTCCGGACTTTTTCTGGACCGGAAAAACGAAGATGCGCTGTGTCGGGCAAGCAGTCAGGCAGTCTCTCGATCATGCCTATGCCCATCACAGCCAGAGGCTGATGGTTACAGGAAACTTCGCGATGCTCTCCGGAATCAATCCTGATGAAGTGGATCGCTGGTACCTGGGCATTTACATCGATGCAGTAGAATGGGTGGAACTGCCGAACACGCGAGGTATGAGCCAGTACGCCGATGGAGGGCTTTTGGCAAGCAAACCCTATGCGGCATCAGCAAACTATCTCAACAAAATGGGGGACCACTGCAGACATTATGATTATGATCCCAAAAAGCG
>LUMI01000452.1_pt1 | contig 20350 bp, 16 predicted proteins | sample 729681 | NCBI WGS metagenome assembly LUMI01 (sample SAMN03860267, study PRJNA289734) | marine metagenome | biome: seawater column; feature: ocean; material: water; isolation source: Red Sea water column Station 34 - depth 10m | place: Saudi Arabia: Red Sea | collected 2011-10-15 | depth 10 m
TTAATTCTATTTTTCTATATTGAAATTTAATTTTGTTAGATGGGATAACTTTTATATTTCCCTTTGTATCAATACATTGCAGAGAGATTAATTTGTCTTTAAATTCTGTCCCAAAACATCCAGAATTCATTTGAAGACCCCCTCCAACCGAACCAGGAATACAGTACATAAATTCAAAACCACTTATTCCATTCTCTAGTGCAAATTCTGAAAGTTTTTTTTGTGAGCAAGCTGAGCCTGCTATTATTGTGTCTGGTTTTAATTTTGATAATGTACTAAAATTGTTGCTAAGTTTGATTATTACTCCTTCATAAGTATTATCTTTAAATAACACATTTGAACCCATTCCTAATATAAACATTTTTCCTCTATTATTATACAGTTTTAGGAATTCCTTTAATTCTATAAGATTTTTTGGTTTAAAAAAGATTTTTGATTTACCCCCTATATTAAACCAATTAAGTTTTTTGATATCAGTATTAAAAAACAGATCTGCATTATATTTATTTTTAAAATCTTCAATATCTTTTAATTCCATATCAATTAAGATTTCTTACCCAATTTGTTATAGATCCAGCACCCATAGCAATAAAAATTTTATTTCCGAATGCAATGTTTTTAGTAATTTTTTTTAAATCTATTTCATTTTTAAGCATTATCAGATTAACTTTAGAATTTTTTGCAATTAATTTTGCAAATGAAGTGTATGGGAATCCTAATTTTATAGTTTCACTAGCTTTATAAATTGGACAAAGTAAAACTGTGTTTGCATTTTTAAAGCATTTAGAAAATTCAATTTTTAAATTTTTTACTCTTGAAATTCTATGCGGTTGAAAAATACAAACTATTTCTTCTTTATTATATACTTTACTGACACCATCTAACACTGATGAAATTTCAGTTGGATGATGAGCGTAGTCGTCGAAAAATGGCACTTTATTAATTTCAAATAAGAAATTAAATCTTCTCTGAACTCCATTAAAGTTTTTGAGACCTAATTTAATTATTTTATCTGATACACCAATTGAAAAAGCTACTGCCAATGCAGATGTTGCATTTTTTATATTATGCAAACCTAACAAAGGTATTGAAATATTTTTTATAATTTTTGTTTTGCCCGGTATTTTTATTTTAATATTAAATTTTGAATAATCTTTATTCTGAATTATATTGAAAATATGAAAATTTGATTTCTTATTTAAACCAAATGTATAGTAATTGTTATTTTTAATTTTTGGTAAAATATTTTTTACATTTTTGTCATCTAAACACAGAAAAGCCTTTCCGAAAGAAGGTGTTTTATCAATAAATTCTATGAATTTATTTTTTAAATTTTTCATAGTTCTGTAATAATCCAAGTGTTCATTGTCAATGTTGGTTATTATTGAATAATTAAAAGGTATTTGAAGAAAACTTCCATCCGACTCATCTGATTCAACTAAACTCCAGTCGCTTTTTCCTAATTTTGCCGAACTTCCTATTGAATTCAAAACACCTCCGTTAATTATTGTCGGATCTAATTTTGCGTAGTTCATAATGTTTGACAAAATTGATGTTGTTGTTGTTTTGCCGTGTGATCCTGTCACAACAATATTTTTCATTAAAGAAACTATATGACCTAACAATTCTCCTCTTTTATATATCGGTAAGTTTAATTTTTTAGCATGCCTATATTCTGGATTTGATTTTTTTATAGCTGATGAAACTACTAATACAGTACAATTTTTTATATTTTGCTTATTATGATTTAAATAAATTGGAATTTTTCTTTTTCTTAGTAAATTAAGATTTTTATTATCTGATTTGTCACTTCCTTGTATTTTAAAGCCTAAACTATCCATTATTAATGCTAAGCCACTCATACCAATACCACCAATTCCAACAAAATGAATTAGTTCAGTTTTTCCGATATTAATTTTCATCTATAATTTCTATAATCTTATTGTTTATATTATTCCAAGTATTTTTTTTAGTAATTTCCTCAAGATTTTTAAATTTTTCGTTGTAATTTTTATAATCGTTAAATATTTCAAATATCATCTTTGAAAATTTTTTAAATTCGAATTCCTTTTGTTTTATTAACCAACAACAATTTTTTTTATAGTAAAATTCTGAATTATAGAATTGGTGATTATCTCTTGCAGATGGGAGAGGTATTGAAATAAACGGTATGTTTAAGAATGAAAGTTCACTTAATGTGCTTGCGCCTCCTCTGGTAATTGCTAAATCTATACCATTGTAGAGTTCATAACTATCATTGGTAAATTCAATAAATTTGTAATTTATATTTGATTTGTCATATTTATTTTTTATTGAAGATAAATTATTAATATTTGATATTTGTTGTATAACTTCGAAATTTCGTTTTTTTGAAATTTCGATAATTAATTCAGTAATATTTTCGTCAAAAAACGATGCACCCTGACTGCCACCGATGATAAGAATTTTTTTTATTTCCTTTTTTAAATTAATTATATTTTTTTCTAAGTTATATATTTCTTTTTTTAAAATAGGTTTGACTATAACTTTTTTAGAATTGTATTTTATTGGGAAGTTTCTTAAATTTTCATCGTAACAAATTATTTTTGTTGAAAATTTCAAAGCAAAGCGGTTAGATCTACCTAAAACACTATTAGGCTCAAACAAGAAAACTTTTTTTTGTAATATAAATGCAGCTAAGCAAAATGGAAATGTCATGTACCCACCAGTACTAATCACAATATTTGTCTTATTATTTTTTAAAAATCTAATAGATTGAAAAATGTTTAGAAAATATTTAAAAATATTTATTGGAAGTAAATAAGGTTTTAAAAATAAATTAGGTACATCTATTAATTCATATTTAAATTTTTCAGTATTTATATATTTACTTCCTCTCAAATCAGATACCATTTTTACAGAAAATTTGTTTTTCAAATGTTCAAACAAAGAGGTAGATGGTACTACGTGGCCACCAGAACCACCTGTTACTATAAGTATATTTTTCATACTAATTTAATTTTCTCTTCGTCAAATTTAATATTATTCCAGTTAAAATTGATGTTCCAACTATTGAAGAACCACCATAACTAATAAATGGCATAGTCATGCCTGTAGTAGGAAGCATTCTTATATTTACACCAATATGAATAAAAGTTTGCAATAGTATTATTGAAATACTTCCAACTAATATAAGTTTAAAATTATTATTTTTTGTAAAATTTATTTTTTTTAAAACTCTATAAGATAATATTAAATAAAGTAATATTATACCTATTAAGATAATTACTCCAAATTCTTCTGCAATTACAGAAATTATATAATCTGTATGTGCTTCTGGTATTCTTGAATTTAAAGTTCCTTCACCTATTCCTTTTCCAAAAAAACTTCCGCTGGATATTGCATCGCTTGCTTTATCAGCCTGGTAATTATTACCGCTAGAATTATCTAAAAATGACATTAATCTTATTCTTATGTATTCAAACTTTGGCACCAAAAAGACTAAAAATAGAGTTAATGAACCCACAGCTAATAATGAAATTGCGAAAAGTAATAAATTTATTCCTGAAACAAAAATAATGGCAAGCCAAACAGATATTATTAATAATGTTTGTCCTAAGTCTGGTTGAGATAAGAGTAAAATTATAATTGGCACTAAAATGACTGAACTCAAGAGATATTTTATATAAAGGTTTTTTTTTTCTAATGAAATTATTAGTGAAATAACAATAACAAAAAAAGGTTTTAAAGTTTCAATAGGTTGAAACCTAGGTAATGAGCCAATATCTAACCATCTCTTTGACCCTTTGACCTCCACTCCTATTAAGGGAACTAAGAATAAACTTATAAATGTGATAACAAATAATACGACTGATAACCTAATTAAAATTTTTTGATCTAGTAGAGATAAAAATAAAATTAAAAATATTCCTATTAAAACAAAAATTAAATGTTTTAAAAAAAAATAGTAAGAATTTGTGTTTAATTTATCTGATGCGATTATTGAAGTTGAAACTAAAGAAAAGAACAATCCTAGTGAAAATAATAGACTTATTATCAAAAAAATTGTTTTATCGATGTTTTTCCACCAATCATAAAATGTATCAAAATATTTATTCATTCAATTGGTAAATATCTTTTAATTAACATATTGAATTGTCTACCTCTTTCTTCAAAATTTTTGTATTGATCAAATGATGCGGCCGATGGGCTAAATAAAACTGTAACTTTTGTTCTTATATCCTTAAGGTTTGGAATTAATTTAAGAGTATTTCTCAGATCTTTTGATAGATTAACTTTAATTTTATTTTTAAATAGTTTGAGGAAAACTTGTCTATCTTTCCCGTAAATATATGCTTCTAAATTTTTAAAATACTTTTTATTTAAATTAAATTTGTCACCCTTTTTAAATAATCCTCCCAAGATCCATATAATTTTTTCATTAGATTCTAAAAATGGAACAGTAGAAGATAATGTTGTTGACTTAGAGTCGTTTATTATTTTTAAATATTTTGATTGATGGATCACTTCCTGTCTAAATTTCAAAGGTTTAAATTTATTAATAGTTTTTATTACAGTTTTTAAATTAAGTTTCATATGTTTCGATAGCTCAAATAAAAAATTTAAATTTTGAAAATTTGTTGAATTTTTAAAATTATCATTACTTAATTTATTTTTTAAATATGCATACTTATTTTTACTTACATATATTATTTTGGATTTTATATTTTTAGTTCTTAATAAGTCTTTCAATAAATTAGTGTTTGTTATTATTGCTACATCATTTTCGTTTTGTCTTATTACACATTTTAATTTTGATAATACATAATTTTTCATTGTATTATGCCTTTCTAAATGATCTGGGGAAATATTAATGATTATAGAAAATTTTGATTTGAAATATTTACTATAAGCCAGCTGATAAGAAGAAGCCTCAATAACAAAGATAGTATTTTTGGTAACTCTTTTTTCCTCTAAAATAGGATTTCCAATATTTCCAGTTAGCCTAGTATCATAATGGTGTTTCTTTAAAATATCATAAAGCAACTTACTTGTAGTTGACTTTCCGTTCGTACCAGTAATCGTAATTGTTAAAACTTCAGGGTTAAATTTATAAAAAATATCAAAATCAGTAATAACTTTTTTTTGGTTCTTTTTTAAATAATTTGATAACTGGCATCTATTTATATTAATACCAGGACTTATAACTATATAATCAAAATTATTATTTAATAATTTTGATTTAGAAATAAAAAATTTTTTATATTTATTTTTAATTTTTTTCTTATCATCATCGAAAATAAAACACCTATTTTTCTTTTTTAAATATTTTAATGATGAAATTCCAGATTTTCCAAAACCATAAATTAAAAAATTTTTACTTAACGTTTCATTTTTTAATTTCATTATCTAAGTTTCAAAGTTGCTAATCCAATCATCGCTAGAATAATAGAAATTATCCAAAATCTAATTACAACCGTTGACTCTGGCCATCCTTTTTTTTCAAAATGATGGTGTATTGGAGCCATTTTAAATATTCTTTTACCTGTTAATTTATAGGAAATAACTTGAACTATTACAGAAACAGCTTCTAAAACAAACAATCCGCCTGTTATTGCTAACACAATTTCGTGCTTAGTTATTATACCAACCGCTCCCAGTGAACCACCTAATGATAAAGATCCAGTGTCTCCCATAAAAATTTTTGCCGGTGGTGCATTAAACCATAAAAAACCTAAACAAGCCCCGATTATTGATCCACAAAAAATCGAAGCTTCTCCTACACCCTCTATATATGCGATCTGAAGATAATCAGAAAAAATTATGTTACCAGAGACGTAACTAATAAATGCAAAACAAGCGGCAACTAACATAACAGGAACTGTTGCTAATCCGTCTAAACCATCTGTTAAATTAACTGCATTTGAAGCTCCAACTAATATGAACATATAAAAAGGTATAAAAAACCAGCCAAGATTGATTACTAAGTTTTTGAAAAAAGGAAAATATAGATTGTTTATTTGATCAGAATTACTTGTGATATAAAGTATAAATATACCAATCAAAGCTAAAATAATTTGTAGAGAGAACTTTAGTTTAGAAGAAATTCCATTCGAACTTTTTAACTTTATTTTTTTATAATCATCATAAGCTCCCAATAATCCAAAAGAAGCTGCAATAAATATTAAAAACCAATTGTAAGGATTTGATAAGTCACCCCATAGCAATACTCCTGAAAAAACACCTAGTAATATTATTAGTCCTCCCATTGTAGGTGTTCCAATTTTTCTAATTATATGATCGCTAGGTCCATCTTCTCTGATTGGATTATGAATCTGTTTTGAAGAAAAAAAATTAATTAATGGGTTTCCAACTAAAAAAACAACAACCATAGCTGTAAACATAGAAAGACCAGTTCTTACTGTTAAATATTTAAAAACATTCAAAAAACTAAATTGATCTACTAGAATTGAAAAAAGTTCAAACAACATTAAGATTTTGATCCAATTTGTTTGGTTATTTGATTTAGTCCTGTAGAATTTGAGCCCTTTATCATTAAAAAATCACCATTATTTAAATCATTTTTTATTATATTAAGAATTTCACTAGTTGATTTAAGTATTTTTCCTCTTTTTTGTGTTCTAATTTTGTTAAATGTTTCTGTGATATAATTCCCATAAACAAACAACTTTTTGAACTTTGCCTTATTGATATCTTTTGCAGCTTCAATATGAAGTTTTTTTGAAAATTTTCCTAATTCTAACATGTCACCTAGTAGCATAAATTTTTTATTTGGATTTACTTTTAAATTATCAAATTTCTTAATTGAGAAATTAAGAGATAATGGATTTGAGTTATAACTTTCATCTATTATATTAACTTTTTTAGAGCCGACAGTGAATTTTTTTATATTTCCTCTACCACTTGGTATTTTATAATTAGAAAAAAAGTTACTTTTTATTTTATCAATGATATTTAAACTTTTACAAACTGCTATGGAAGCCAATATATTATCCAAATAAGGTAATAAGTTATTATTAATTTTAAAATTAAAAGTTTTAGAAGCTACATCAATATAAATGATATAAGATTTCGTAGATTTTTTTAATTTAGATAATCTAATATTAGAATTTTTATGTTTACCAAAAGAAATGATATTTAAATTATTTTTATTTGCTAAATTTGAAAAAAAATCAAAAAATTTATCATCTTTATTCAATACAATTGTACCATTTTTTCTTATGTTGAAAATAATCTCTGATTTGGCTTTAGCTATATCCAATAAAGATTTAAAATTTTTGGCGTGCGCATAACTAATATTTGTAATAACTCCAACGTCTGGTTTAATTATTTTTGATAAATAGTCTATTTCTCCCTTTTTATCCATTCCAATTTCAAATATTCCATAAGTTGTATCCTTATTTAAATTTATTAATGAAATTGGTAAACCGAATTTATTATTGAATGAATTTTTTGAAAATGTTGTGGAATAATTTTTTTGAAGACATTGTCCTAACAATTCTTTCAGCGAAGTTTTGCCTGAAGATCCTGTAATTGCAACTTGAGATGCATTAGAAGAAATTCTTATCTTTTGTGAAAATTTAATTAATAATTCTAGAGTACTTTTAACATTAATCTTTTTTTTACTATCATTTTTGTTATTTTGAAGTATTGCTAATTTTGCTCCATTTTTTAGAGCTTCGTCTGCAAAATCATTTCCATTAAAAGATTTCCCCTTAATTCCAAGGAAAATTTTACCTTTATTTTGTTCTTTCGAATTAGTGCTAATTTTTAAATTTTTTATTCTATCTAATTTTTTGTTATTTATAATTTCTTTAAGTATATTTAATTTCCAATCATTTGATAAAATTCTATTTTTTAAAATTATTGATTTTTTTATATTATCTTTGTCAGAAAATTTATTTTTCTTAATATATTCTTGAGTGTTTTCATGTCCCTTTCCTGCAATAATTAAAACCTCATCAGACTTACTATTTAAAATTGCTTTTTTTATAGCTAATTTTCTTGATGGTATTTCAATCATTTTAGATGGTAAAATTGATTTCTTAATACTTGCTCTGATATTTTCTGGATTTTCACTTCTAGGATTATCGTCTGTAAGATAAATATAATTACATAGTTTGTTAGCAATTTTGCCCATTATTGGTCTTTTTTCTTTATCTCTTTCACCGCCACATCCAAATACAATATTAATTTTTCTTAAACCAAATTGTTCTTTAATATTTTCTATACTTGTTTTAAGAGCCTCTGGAGTATGAGCATAGTCTAAAATAAAAATTGAATTATCTTTGGTTGTTCCGATTATCTCGAGCCTTCCTTTTGCGGGTTTAATATACTTAAGTTTTTTAACAATATCATCAATTTTTAGATTACTTTTAATTGCTGCTGCAATAGCCATCATCAAATTCTTAATTTGTATTTTTCCAATTAGGCTTGTTTTAAATTGGTATTCCTTATTTTGAAAAGTAAACTTTATATGTTGGTAGTTATTTAAAATTTTAATTGAATTAATTTTTAAATGACTATCTGATGTACCAATGTTTAATAAATTTAATTTTTTTCTTTTGGCTATTTTTTTAAAGATTTGTGAATATTTTAAATCATTATCAAATATCAAATTTCCATTTTTATTTGTCAACTCATTAAATAAAATTAATTTTGAATTAAAATAATTTTTATAATTTTTGTGATAATCTAAATGATCTCTGCTTAAATTAGTGAATATAGATGTGCTAAATTTAATACCATGTAATCTTTTTTGATGAAGGCCATGACTTGATGCTTCTAAAATTACATTTTCAATTTTTTTTTTCTTTAAATTTGCAAGTATTTTATTAATTGTAATAGCATCAACAGTTGTATTATTAAGTTTTAAGCTAACTCCATTCGATTTGACACCTAAAGTTCCAATTGAGGCTACTCTTTTTTTATTAAGTTTTAATATCTGGTAATAAAAATTGACTATAGATGATTTACCGTTTGTACCAGTTACAGCAATTATATTATTTGGTTTTTTATTATAATATTTATTTGCAAAACTTGATAAGGCTAATCTAGGATCGCTTACTTTTATATATAATACACCTTTATTGATTCCAGTTTTAAATTTATTTGATACAATTATTCGAGCTCCTCTTTTAATGGCATCATTTATGAAATTATTTCCATTAAATTTACTACCCTGTATTGCAAAAAATATATAATTTTTTTTTATTTTTTTTGAATTAAATTCAAATCCATTAAAACTTTTATTATTAAAATCTTTTTTAAGATTTTTAAAAAAGCTTTTTAATATCATTATGAAATTTCTTAATATTTTATGGCTAAAATAGGCCCAATTTTTTCAATTATATTTTTGGCAACCTCAACAGAAGTCCAGCCAGCAGTATTAAAAGGTGTACCTATTATCTTCCTTTTTTTACCATCATTATATTCATAAATATAAGTTTCACTCAATTTTGGTTCATCTAACAAAACAATTAAAACATATTTTGGAGAAGATATTGGAAAAATTGAAGCAAAAGTATTTATTTTTTTTTTAGAATATTTACCCTTTATAGATTTTTGAGCTGTTCCTGTTTTTCCAGCAATTTCATAACCAGCAATATTTGCTAAATTAGCTGTGCCCTGTTCGGATGTTACAATTTTTCTCAATATTTCATTAATTTTATTCGAATTTTCTTGTGTTATTATTTGCTCACCTCTTTTTAAATTTTTCTCTTTTTTAATTAAAGTTGGTTTTATTTTATATCCACCATTTGCAATTATTGCATAGGCTTTTGCAAGTTGAAGTGGTGTGGTTGTTATACCATGACCATATGCTGATGTAGCTAATTTACATTTTCCCCATTTAAACGGAATTGGATTTCCAACTTCCTCTATATCAAATTGTATTTTATTTAATAAATCTAAATTTTCTAGAAAATCTTTAAAATTTTCTAAACCGACTTTCTGAGCAATTTTGATTGAACCAATATTTCCAGATCTAATTAATATTTCTTCTGCAGTAAGACTAGATGGAATATCCATATCATATTCAGAGATTGACCTTCCCGCACATTTTATTTTTTTTGGTAGATTTTTAAAAAGGGTGTCTTCTTGGATAACATTATGTTGAAGTCCAGCAGCTAGTGTAAATGTTTTAAAAACTGATCCAAGTTCATAGACACCTTTTGTGGATCTGTTTATAAATTTTTTATCAGAAATATCTTCTCTTTTATTTAAATCAAAATCTGGTATAGAAACCATCGATATAATCTCACCGCTGTTAACATTCATTAAAATAGCTGTACTTCCATAACTATTAAAAATTTCTTGAAATTTTATCAATTCCTCTCTTATCAAATATTGTATTTCAGTATCTAAAGAAAGCTTTAATGGCTTGTTTGAAGTTGTTAATTCATAGTCAAAAGATTTTTCTATACCAGACACACCATTGTTATCTGTATCAATCTGTCCCAATATATGACTGAAAAGATTACCGTTAGGATAAACACGAGCAATGTTTTCTTCCTCTTTAAACGATTTTTCTCCCAGTAATTTTATTTTTTCAAGTTTTGCTGGAGATATTTTCTTTTTGACATAAAAAAACTTTTTTCCGTTGATTTCCTTTTCAAAATTCTTGTCAGGAAATATTAATTTTAAAGAAATTAATAATTTTTCTTTTCTATATTTTTCTTTTTCTTTTAAAGTTTGAGTTTGGTTTGTTTTTTTAAATCCTAGATAGATAGTTTTAGACGTAAAAATTATTGTAATTATAAAAAAGATGAAGAAAATAAATGATATACGTTCAAAAGATATTTTTAAATTTGATCTATTTGCTTCAAATTTAAAATTTTCGTCAATATTATTCATTATTAAATTTAAAAATTTTTAAATCTGTAATTTTTTTTTTTTTTAATTCTTTATCAAAATATATTTTGGAATATTCCATTAATTTATTTGGTGATGTAAGATAGTTGTAATCAAATAAAACTAACTCATAAATATCATTGAGAGCTCTGATATCTTCTTGAATTTCAAAAATTTGTTTATCAAGTTTTTTTGTCGAATTTTTTGTAAAAGCAGTTGAAATTATAAGAATAATAATTGGTATAAATAAAAGAATTTTTTTATGCATCAAAGTTCAAATTTTCTATATCTATTAAGTAATTAAAATTACTAATAAATTTTTTAAAGTTACATCCATTCTCTAATTTGTATGCAAATCTAAGTTTTGCTGACCTTGAGGGAGGATTAATATTAATCTCACTGGATGATGGAGTTATTGGTTTTTTTTTGGTTAAATTAAAATACTTTTTAGTTGAAATACTTTTCGGTAAATACCTAGAAGAATTTTTTACTTCTGAGTATTCTTTAAAAAAAAACTTTACTATTTTATCCTCGATAGAATGAAAAGTAACAACTGCTATTGCTCCACCAATTGGCAAAATATTATAGGCTTTTATTAAACCATATATCAGTTCTGTTATCTCTTTATTTACAAAAATTCTAAGAGCTTGAAAAACTTTAGTGGATTTATTTTTTCCACTTTTCTTTTTTTTTATACTTTCTATGATTTCTACTAGATTTTCAGTTTTAATTTTTTTATTTTTTCTTAATTGTATTATTTTTTTTGAAATTGGTTTTGCATATTTTTCATCACCGCAGATCAAAAATAATTGCTTTAATATTATCTTCCTTTATTTGATCGATATCTGAAAATTTTTTGTTATAAAATTTAAATCTTTTTTTATACTTTGTGTGAAATTGATTAGCTATACTATTGACAGAATTATCTCTATCTAGTGCTATTATATTATTTAAGTTATTCTCTAATATCTTTTTTGAATAACCGCCTGCACCAAATGTGCAATCGATAAATGTGCCACCATAAAGAGGGGAAATAATACTAACTAATTCGTTTAGTAATACTGGAAAATGTTTTTCCAGATTTATGGTGGCATTCATTTATTTTTTTGAAGACCATTAATTCTTTTGTCTTCTCAAAAATGCTGGAATTTCTAAATCTTCTTCTTCCTCAGAGTTTATCTCTTGTGGTGAAGTTGATAACTCCTCGTTAGCATCTGAATTAAATAGCTCAGGGGTATCATCATCACTCAACTCAAAATTCTCCAAACCATTATTTTCAGATACTTGCTCATCTATATTGCTTTCAAATTCAGAGTTTACTGAACTAGCTATAGGTGCTTCGGTTTGCTCTAAATCCTCATCATTTATAGTGCTTGATGACTCATTTGCATAATTAGTATCTATACTTTTAGAACTCAATTCTTCATTTTTCTCTTCTTCCTCTATTTTAAGAGCGTTAGCTCCATTAGTAATTATTGAGTTGTTATTTGTAAATTGGAAAGATTGAGTTGATGTAGAATTTGAAAACTCAGAATAACCTGGATTTCTATTTTGAATTCTATGTACCATGTTAATTACTGATTTAGGCTCGGGTTGTTGTCCATCTAATGCAGTAGCAACAATTGAAACTCTCATTAATCCGTCCAAACTATCATCAGTTATAGCTCCTATAATTAATTCTGCCTCTGGATCGACTTCGGCTCTTACTTTATTCACAGCTTCATCTACTTCAAATAATTTTAAATCTTTACCTCCAGTAATATTGACTAAAAGTCCTTTTGCCCCTTTTAAAGAATAATCGTCAATCAATGGATTATTAATTGCTGACTCAGCAGCTTTGACTGCTCTGCCTTCTCCTTCAGCTTGACCTGTACCCATCATAGCTTTGCCCATTGAACTCATAACAGTTTCAACATCAGCAAAATCTAAGTTAATAAGCCCCGGTCTAACCATTAAATCAGTTATACTTTGAACACCATGAAGCAAAACATCATTTGATAAAGCAAAAGATTCTTCAAAAGTTGTTTGTTCACTTGCAATCTTGAATAAATTTTGATTTGGAACAACTATAATAGTATCAACATGTTTTCGAAGTTCTTCTAAGCCTTGTTGAGCTTTTCTCATTCTTGAAGGGCCCTCATATAAGAAAGGTAGAGTTATAACCCCGACTGTTAAGATATTAAGTTCTTTTGCAGCTCTAGCAATTACATGAGCAGATCCAGTTCCAGTTCCACCACCCATTCCGGCTGTAATGAAAACCATATTTGCACCCTGCAATATATTTACAATTTCATTTAAAGACTCGTCTGCAGCAGCTTGACCTATATCTAGTTTTGCACCTGCTCCTAGCCCTTTAGTTAAATTTAATCCCATTTGTATTTTTGTTTGTGCCTTACTTAATCTTAAATCTTGAGCATCTGTATTGACTGCAATAAACTCAACGCCCTGAAGGCCAGCCTCAATCATTCCATTTATTGCATTTCCACCCGCTCCTCCTACTCCTAATACAAGAATTCTAGGTTTTAGCTCTTTTATATCTGGTGTTTTAAAGTTTATTGTCATATTTCTCCCCTTTTAGTTATTAAATTGCTTTTCCCATTTAAGACTTGCTCGATTAATATTAGATTTTTTTCTAGCGTTTGCCCTAAATTTTTCAAAATATGTTGGTTCCCAAATTTGAAATGTTTTGCCTTGACCAACAAATAACATGCTGTTTTTAATTCTTGCATGTTTTAGTAATTTTGTCGTTATTTGAACTCTACCCTCACTATCAAATTGTAAATTTATACTTTCCGATAATATAGATGTTGCAAAATAATCTTTCTTTTCTTCAAATGGATTTAATGAGTCTATTGCATTAGATATTTTTTCAATTCGATCTTGTGGCCATGCCTCAATACATAAATTGTTAAATGATGGATAACAAATTATTCCATTGTAGCCTATATTTGATAAATATGATCTATATGATGCAGGCACTGAAACCCTTCCCTTTTTGTCCAATTTGTTTTCGTAGGTTGATAAAAACATAAACCATATTATCCTAAATTTGGGTTTTTATGGGATATTATGGGTTTTATTTGTTAGCGTCAATAGCTAATATTATGGAACTCCAATGTAAAAAATTAATAATTATTTGGATTTATTTTAATGAAATGCCAGATAAACTATAAGCCGGGTTCTGTCTTTTAAACTTATCATTTATCTAGGCTTTAAATCACTTTAAAGCTCAAGCAACTAACCCTGATGACTAGCCAAAGACTGCTTTTAGTTATTTCTAACAATGTCATCTCTACTCAGTCTTGCTCTCAGTGGGGTTTTCCATGCGCTAGCTGTTACCAACTTAGCCGGTGTGCTCTTACCACACCTTTTCACCCTTGCCTTGATAAGGCGGTTTATTTTCTGTGGCACTATCCCTGGGGTCTCCCCCGCCAGTCGTTAACTGGCACTGTGTCTTTGTAGAGCCCGGACTTTCCTCTTTAATTTCTTAAAGTGATAAGTCATTTATCTGGCAGTGGGAAAATATTAATTTTTAAAAAATTTTCAATAATTTTAAATCTAAGTTATTTAAGGGTTTTTGAGATGTTGAAGGTTTCAAGATCTAAAATACCACTTACTCTTTCAGGTCTAAATCTCATTTGAAATACTTTAATCAATTTTTTTTTTTCAGAAAAATTTTTAAATTGAATCGAATATCCAAATTTTTTCAAATTTAAAAAAAAATTTTTTTCAAATATTTTCGATTTTAGTATCTTAAATTTATGTTCTTTATTTTTTTTATATTTGTGCCAAATCCCTATATTTTTTTTATATAAAAAATGCCAAGGAAAATATTCACCAGGATCTTTTTTTCTTAATGGAGCTATATCTGAATGTCCTAAAATATTTTTATTTTTAATTGAATAGTTTTTAATTAATTTTTTTGATAATTTAATTAAGCTTTCAATTTGTTTTTTGCCAAATTTTTTGTACTTATTATCATGGCCTGGATTTGAAATTTCTATACCAATAGAACTTTTATTTAAATTTTTATCTTTTTTCCAAAAAGATTTACCTGCATGCCAAGCAACATATAAATCTGGCACCATTTGAATAATTTGACCTTTTTGATCAATGTAATAATGACAGCTAACTTTCGAGTTTATGTTAGTTAGTCTTTCAATTGCAGCTTTATCACTCTTCATTCCTGTATAATGAAATATCAAATATTTAATTTTCGATTTTTTTCTTTTCTTTAAATCAAAATTTGGAGAGTAGTTTAAAGTCATTTTTTCAACAATATTTGGCATAAATTTAAACAATTTAATGTTTATATTATTTAAAGTTATAATATAAATCGTTCTATGAAAAAGTACTTAAATATCATTACATTAATTTTTGTCAGCAATATGTTGTTTTCGATTGCTAATGCTGGCTCTGATGGAAGTCTTGAAATAGAAACTAAATCTAGTTCTGGAGAAATTAATGATTGTTTCGAAAAAGTTAATAGAGGTATTTTTGCATTCAACCAAGGATTAGATAAAGTAATTTTTAAACCATTAGCAACTGGTTATAGAAAGCTTCCTCAACCTGTAAGATCAGGAGCAAGCAATGCTCTAGGCAATTTAGGAAATGTAGTAACAATTCCAAATAATATTTTGCAAGGTCAAATTAAAGATGCAGGAGTTAATACATTAAGGTTTGTTATTAATACGACATTAGGAATTGGTGGTTTGTTTGATGTTGCATCTTATTACGGTTTAGAAAAAAGAGAAAAAGAAGATTATGGTCAAACTCTTGGCACATGGGGTGTAGGTGAAGGATGTTATTTTGTTTTGCCGGTATTGGGTCCTACAACTGTAAGAGACTCTTTAGGTTCTGTTGCTAACATAATGGGAGGTGATGCGTGGTATAACGTTACAATAGCTAATGATACTCAATATTTTAATGAGGCAGATTATTATTTAAGTAGAGTTATGAGTGGTGTTGATTTTAGAGCCAAAAATTTAGAGTCTTTTGATAGTTTAGAGAGAACCTCATTAGATCTTTATTCCTCTGTAAGAAGTTTATACTTGCAAGATAGACGAAAAAAAATACAAAATCTTGATGAAATTACTGAAACATTGAGTGATGATGATTGGGAAGAAGTTGACGCCCAGTAAAATTAAATGAATTCTCTTAGAATAATATTTATAATCTTAATTTCTTTTATTATATCAAAGCCCACATATGCCAAAAATCCGAGCGATTTAATTAAGGAAATTGTTGATCAAGCTTCAGATGTATTATCCAGTGATGATCCAGTTGAGTCTAAAATTATAAAACTAAATGATATTGCCGAAAGAAGTGTAGATATTAATGGAATAGGTATGTACACACTTGGCAAATATAGAAAGTCAATTTCTGAGGAAGATAAGTCAAAATATCAAAAATTATTTAAAAGCTATTTTCTAAAGAGTTTTTCTAGTCGATTGGTAGATTATACTGATCCAAAAATTAATGTAGTCTCAGAAAAAAAAGTAAGTGATAAATATACAATAGTAAATAGTATACTTGAGGCAAGCAAAGGTAGACCAGAAGTAAAAATTGATTGGAGAATTTACACAAAAAATCCAGAAAAACCGTTAATCAGGGATTTAATGGTGGAAGGACTAAGTTTAGCAAGAACTCAAAAGGAAGAATTTAATTCAGTAATACAAAATAATAACGGAGATATTAATTCTTTATTTAAGGTTTTAGAGGAATTTATAATCAAATAATTATTTTTTATTTGCAAGCTTTTGCAAAAGATATATTTCTTTATCAGTTAGTGTATTTCTCTCTTCTTTAATTAAATCTACAAGGCTAAACAACGATATTAAGTTTATTAAAGCGGCTATTCCACTAAAAATAATAAAGTGAATTAAGTTCGAATTCAAAATTATTAATACAATAAATAAACTTGACCAACCAATAAATATTCCTCTCAATATTGTACGCTGACTTTGAAGATCTTTTATTTTTATAAACTGAAAAAAAATTACAATTAATAAAAACATTATTCCAGCAAGTGCCGCTCTAAGAGAAACTAACACATCCATCCCATCACCATAAAGTTCTTTGTGAATTAAATACGCAACAAAAGCTTTATAGGCGAAGAAACAAAAGAAAATAAAAGCGATAGCAGAAGATATTAGATAAGCATATTTAGGAAGAACCTTTATTTTTATATTCATAATTAACGTAAAGAATAATAAATTTAAAAAAGTTATTAAAGAAAGTAATTTAAAACTCTCAGTTGTATTTGAATTTTAAATGGTGGGCCCGCCAGGACTCGAACCTGGGACCAATACATTATGAGTGTACTGCTCTAACCAACTGAGCTACAGGCCCTTGAATTGAAGAAACTAATTATACCATTTTTTTTAAGTTATCAATTGAAGATAAATAAGAAATGGTGGGCCGTGTTGGTTACGCTCCAACTACCCCTGCAATGTCAATGCAGTACTCTACTATTGAGCTAACGGCCCAATTAGCTTTCTAAGAAACTTGTGTTTCAACTTTCTTAGTGCTTTTGCCTCAATCTGTCTAATTCTTTCTCTTGTAACTGAAAACTGCAATCCTACCTCTTCTAAAGTATGATCAGTATTCATTCCAACACCGAATCTCATTCTTAAAACTCTCTCTTCTCTTGGTGTTAAGGTTGATAAAATTTTGGTAGTTGCCTCACTTAAGTTAGATTTTATCGCTTGTTCTAATGGAGCTAGAGCTTTTGTGTCTTCAATGAAATCCCCTAAACTACTATCCTCTTCATCTCCAACTGGTTTTTCTAATGATACTGGCTCTTTAGAGATTTTAAGCACTTTTCTCACTTTTTCTAATGGCATTCTCAACTTTTTAGCCAACTCCTCGGGCGTAGCTTCTCTTCCAAATTCGCTTAGAATCAATCTTTGTGTCCTTACTATTTTGTTAATTGTCTCAATCATATGAACTGGAATTCTGATCGTTCTTGCTTGATCTGCAATTGATCTTGTAATTGCTTGTCTTATCCACCAAGTTGCATAGGTTGAAAACTTATAACCTCTTCTATATTCAAATTTATCGACTGCTTTCATCAAGCCTATATTTCCCTCTTGAATTAGGTCTAAAAACTGCAAACCTCTATTGGTATATTTCTTAGCAATTGAAATAACTAATCTTAGGTTGGCTTCAACCATTTCTTTTTTAGCAATTCTAGATTCTTTTTCTCCCTTTTGTACTCTACTGACTAATTTTTTAAAATCTGTAACAGAAATTCCAAGCTTATGGCTTATTTCAATAAGCCTTTCTCTAATATTTTTAAATTCATCTTTATTTTTTTGGAAGAATTTTTTCCATACTTCGTTTGTATCTAAAAAGCTTTTAAGATTTGGGTTTATCTCATTCCCAATATAAAATTTAATAAATTCATCCCTGCTAATTTTAGCATCAATTGCAAGTCTCAAAAGATTCCCTTCTAGAGAAATGATTTTTTTATTTTCCGCATAATGTTTTTGAACTAGTTCTTCTAAAACTGACGGTGATAATTGAAGTGATTTTATATTCTCTAAAATATCATCAACAATTTTTTTGTAATTTTTTTCTTTCGAAGTTGAAAAAGCTTGTGAGTTTAAAACACACTCAAGTTTTTCTTTTTGATATTTTATAAGCTTATTATATTCTTTGGTTAAATTATGGACAGTCTGCAATACTTTTGGTTTTATTTCTGTTTCCATAGCAGCTAAAGTAGGATTGAATTCATCATCATCATTTGAATTTGTATTCTGTTCCTCGCCTTCTTCATTACCTGTTTCAGATTTTTTTTGTTTTGCGCTCTGACCTGTGTCTTCATCCTCCATATAATTGGTGTCTATATCTATAATTTCTCTAACTAAGATTTCATCATTTTGTAATTTTGTGTTCCACTCAAAAAATTGTTGAGCTGTAATTGGGCTTTGTGATAGCGCATTAAGCATTACATCTTTTCCCGCTTCAATTCTCTTTGCTATTGCTATCTCACCCTCTCTAGATAAGAGTTCTACACCTCCCATCTCTCTAAGATACATTCTTATAGGATCATCACTTTTCTCAATTGTTTTTCCCTCTTCTTTAGAGGAAGAGTCTTTCTTTTTTAGAACTTTATAATCTGATTTTTTTTCAACTAAAACGATGCTTTCATTTAAAATATGAATAAAAGCCTGTTCTAAATTTTCATTGGAAAGATTTCTTTTTCCTAAAGATTTATTTAATTCTTCGTGAGTAATGAAGCCTCTATGGATCCCTCGACCCATTAGTCTAGCAAATGATTTAGTAATTATCCGTTCCACAATTTAAAGTTAGGAAGACTTATATAATGCAGATTTAGGAAAAATCTATGCGATTTTTTCAGTATTTAGTTGGTTTTTTGCTGTTTTTTCAACTCTTTTAGCTCGTTGAAAGTTGTTTCACTTAGATCCTTTGAAAATTTCGATTCTAGGTCTGCGATCCTTAACTCTAATTCATAATTTTTCAGGTCTCGAATTATTTCATTGAAAATTTCGATTATTTTTTGGTCGTTGTCAAAATTTTTATCAAGAATATGCTTAACAGATGCATACTTATAAATTCTATTTATTAACGTTTCATCAATTTTTAAGTTTGAAATGTCAGAAGACTCAAAGTTATTTGTTTGATTGATTAATTCTTTAAAAATTAAATTATTCTCATTTGTAAATATTTTTACATCATTAATTAAATAAGAATTTTCTTTAATCAAGTTTGGTTTTTTTAAAATTATATAAAGTAAAGAAAACTCTTTCAACTCGACTGGTTTTAAAGTTTTAGTCTCATTATAATAATTTTGTGTTGACTGAAGAGATTTTGCTTTTTTTACAAAACTTTTTTTGTAAGTATTGTTAATATTGGGTGTCAGTTGACTTACTTTGTCTAAAAAAAATTCTAAAACATATTTTCTTATGAATTCATCTTTTATAGTTGATGAAATTAATCTCAGTTTTTTTTCAAAAATAGCATAAGATGAGGGGTTTCCATCTACCTGTTTAAAATAATGTTCAAAAATAAAATCATGTATCAATAAAGTGTTATTTTTAGAGTAATTTATAAAATCTTCCTTACCATATTTATTGGCATAACTGTCTGGATCTTCATTTTCAGGTAGAAAGAGAAATGATATTTTTTTCTCAGGTTGAAGTTCAACTATAGAACTTTCTGCTGCTCTTAAGGCTGCTTTATATCCACTCTCATCTCCATCAAAACAAATAATAATATGATCAAAAAATTGATTAAGAATTAAAATTTGTTTTGTCGTTAAAGCTGTCCCAAGATTTGCTACTGAATTTTCAATTCCTGCTTTGCTTAAGCCAATAACATCCATATATCCCTCAACTAAATAGATGAAATCTTCTTTATTAGAAAGTTTTCTAGCTCTATCTAAATTATATAAATTTGAGCCTTTTTTGAAAAAAGGTGTTTCTGGTGAATTGATATATTTTGCAAGATAAGATGAGGATTTGATAGTTCTGCC
>LUMI01000871.1_pt1 | contig 20203 bp, 12 predicted proteins | sample 729681 | NCBI WGS metagenome assembly LUMI01 (sample SAMN03860267, study PRJNA289734) | marine metagenome | biome: seawater column; feature: ocean; material: water; isolation source: Red Sea water column Station 34 - depth 10m | place: Saudi Arabia: Red Sea | collected 2011-10-15 | depth 10 m
ATTTTGTAAGGTGATCGTTCCACCCTTAAAGGGGTTAAAATCTTCATCAGTTAAATCCGAATGTACTTTTTTAATTTTCGTTTTTAATTGATTGGGTGTTGTATAATATCCTACCATAATTTTACTCCTATGCAGTTCTACTCACTAGAAATCCTTCAAAGTGACTTCTATAAGGGTTAACACCTTCAACTGTTACAGTTCCACTGCTTACTTCTACAAAAATGTGTGCCTCAACATAGTCACTACTTCCGTTCATAAATAAGAGGGAAGAGTTCATCACGCTTGAACCGCTGTATCCAGCACCACTATCACTATTCATAATGGTATTCCAACTAATAGCAGTTCCATTTTTTTGTAAGTTGTTTGTAATTTGATCTATACCTGTTCCAGTAACCTGTATTACACTCACGAAAAAATAATATCCTGCTATCAATGGCGTGTATCTGTAATTTGTTGAATTATCATAATAACCACCAATATCAAATTCTTCTGCGTCAAATTGCACCTTAGTAATTGTAGCATCTGATATACCTGTTTGATCTGCACTTCTATATACTCTAAAAGCAGGATTGCTTGCATTTGCTGGTATCTGACTAAACGTGACAACACCACCAGAACTGATTGCCATAGAATCTGCATCACCCACTGAACCAATGTTACCGTCATTTGCAACTTTGATTCCACCACTAAACGTAGCAACACCAGCAGAGGATATCGCAATTGCATCAGTATCCCCGATTGAACCTATGTTACCGTCATTTGGTATTGTTAAATTATTGGTGAGGGTAACACGACCACTTGAGTTGATTGATATCGCATCGTTATCAGATGCAGAACCTATCGTTCCACCATCTGCAATGGTTACATTTCCAAATGTCGGACTTATTCCACTTTGAACCGTCATCGAGTCATTGTTACCACTACGATGTATAACATAGATATTGTTGGTTCCATTTGCAGGCGCTTCAGTAAAAGTCAGGGTTGTTCCACTGACTGTGTATGCAGTCGTTGGTTCCTGTTGGACGTTATCTACAAACACCTCGATATCAGTTACAAGATGAACTGTTATAGACATTGTAAACGCAGTCGTAGAACCATCCCCACTAAAAGAATCTTTAGAGGTTCCTGTTGCTCTGTTTATCGCCTCTTTACCCAAGTATGCCATTAAGTTATCTCCATGATACTCGCAACTGTGTCTAGACTGTTAGCCGCAGACGCTTGGACTATCAGACTATCACCAGCTTCCATCACAATCTTATTACCACCCATGTATTCAAACGATGAACCAGAGGGTATCGGTATATCTTTCGCAAGAAACACCGTAGTTCCAGCACTTAACTTAATCGATGCAGTTATTTGACTTGTAGTGATGTTTGCTAACACCAGACCAATAACAACTGTCGTTGTTGAGGATGGAACGGTGTATACACTCATGTCGGTACTTGCCGTTGTGTTAGAACCGTTGAATACCTCGTTCTTAAATGTATTGGCCATTGAACTACCCCTTAACCAACGTCATCTAACAATGCACACACTATCGCAGTTGCACTCGCATCACCAGCATCAGCGATGTCAGAGGATATTGCGTGTAGGTTTGCAACTGTGACGTTTGGTAGTCTTGCACAGAATGTTTCTGATGGGCCGATGAAGATACCGTCTGCTAAATCATTAGCAGCAGTTCCACCGTCCAAACATATGACAATACCATCAGTAGTGCTTGTATTTTGTATGAACAGAAATTTTACTTTATCTGCTGTGTTGACCGCTGTTGGTGCGGTGTCTTGATCTACTGCGGTATAGTCTGTAAAGTTACCAGCAATCAAGTCTGCACTTGTTGTGGTGATACTTGTTAACTTATAATACCATTTATCGTTTGCGTCATCAGGTGTGACCGTCATTGTACCAGCAAATGTTTTTGCAATTTCATCTGGTAGTACGGTTGCCTGAATCGAAACTGAGGCTGCGTCTGCCATTTTCTTTCTCCTTAGTTTACTTTATTTATCTATCCTAACGCAATAGCAAGTGCCGTTGCATTACCATCTGTCAATGTAAGTAGTCTTTCGAGAGTTGCCTTTCGGTTTGTTCCCCCTGCTCCATCATCGACAATTATTAAATCTGATGTTGTTAAATCTGCACCGATGTCTGTTCCACCATCTATGTCTATCGCAGCTAGTCCTATCTTGTTTGCGGTGGTGATGGTTGCTAACATACCACCTGTTACTGTTCCTGAGTCTCCTGTTCCAATCAATGTTCCTGTGTTAACTGGTAGTGTCAATACCGCACTACTCGCAGCTGAGTGTGGTTGTGCCTGTAGTGTCTGTGCGTGTGCGTTAGCAGATTCACAATAAAACTTAATTTGTGTAACCGAACCAGTTCCAGTTCGTATATCTACAAGACCATCACTAATTGAAACACCACCAGAGGAACCATCACCATCGAGAACAACTTTACCAGTACCGTTTGGTGTAATGTTAATATCACCATTAGCACCATCTGTAAATGTCATCGTTCCAGCATCTGTCCCACCATTTGTATTCAGTATTAAATCATGGGCGCCGTTTGAAGTGATCGTTGCATTTGCACCACCATTACCCACAGCGATATTACCCGAACCATTTGGTGAAATAGTAATATTACCATTAGAACCATCGGTAATGGTAATATTGCCTGAACTTGAATCTGAGTTTGTAGATATTTTAAAATCATTAGCACCACTACTCGTAATATGACCAATCTCTGTTCCATCTCCTAGAACCACCAAGTCTGTATCCAAAAGAACATTACCAGTTCCATTTGGCTCTATCTCTACATTTCCATTTGACGTTGATACAATTTTATTTCCGTCAACATCCAAGTCTGCACCTAACTGTGGTGATGAATCTGCGGCAACAGATGTCAATCCACCAGCAGAACTCACAAGATTATTTGGTGTTAGTTTTTTGAAAACTCCAGCATCAGCATCTACGATTAACAGAAGATCATTATCCCCATCTACATCACCAGATGTCAAATTACTTTTATTGGTCATAAGTGCAGTTTGAGTTCCATCAGCTGAGTCTGTAATCACCGTACCTGTTTCGTTTGGTAGGGTAATGGTTCGATCTGCGGTTGGGTCTGTTACGGTTAGAGTGGTTTCAAATGCGTCAGCAGTTGCACCTTCAAAAACAATTGTACCGTCCTCTTGGACGTTTAATGTGGTTGTGTTTGTTGTTGTTGCACTTAACGCACCATACGCAAGAGTTCCAGACTCAAGACCACTTACATCTGTGACCAGATTATTAAACTGCGTCCTAAGTTGTTCTAGGGTATTTGACGTTGTTATTGATGATGCTGTTATTGCCATTTTTATCTATCCAGTAAAGTTTGTAACATACTCTTTATTTCGTGCATCTCGCATTTTAAGTTATTTATTTGTCTTGCTTGGTCTCTTATCTCATCTCTTGATTTTTGTGCGGCCTTTGCACGATCTCTTGCAGCTTGCCATGCACTACGATCAACATTTATAATTGCACCTGTGGACTCGTCCTTTCTTAGTCCATCATGTCCCTCTATTCTAGATAATCTTTCTTCCATGTTATGTTGCCAATGCTATTGCTCTAAGATTCATTAATCTTGGAGGTTGTGCTGCATCTGTTCCTTGCAACACTATTTTAATTTGAAACTGTTGAAAGTCTTGTAAAGGTTGACCAATTCCAGAATCGTTTACACCAGCCGTATATTCATACTCTACAAAATCATCTCTATCTTGAGCGTTAGTCGCAAAACCAATATCGGGTAGTCCATTACCATTAAAAAATGTGAACGCTGTGTTTTTAATATCTTCCTCTCCCTCCACTGGTAAAGTTCTGAAAAGAACTAAAACATCAGAGGTTGCTGGTTTATGCACATCTAAAAGTAGTCTTATTGATGTTGCTGTATTTTCTAACTGAACAGGTTTACTTAAATAAACCGCACTATTATTATCACCTCTTGGTTCTGTTGATGCTCTGTAATTAGAAACTGCTCCTGATGGAGTGTAAACATCTGAAGCACTATCAATATTGTCTAAATCATTTCCCTCTAGAAAAACAGACATATTAGTTGTATCGATTACAGGTGAAACAAAATTTGAATCCGATGACAAGGTTAAGTTTAATATAAACGACCTATCATTACCCATCTCAAGTTCTTCGTTTTCATTCGATGCAACGATAGAACAATCTGACACCTCGTAAGAGTGATTTAGTGCAAAAGGTATTGCATCCTTTTCTTGAGCTCTACTAAAAGATGTCTCTGAACCACTTGGGCTAGTCCCAGTTGTTGTTATTACTTTCGCATTAATTGCTGTTCTTGGAGGTTCAACATTGGGAACGTAAGTTAAGAATTTTTCAAATCTGTAATTTTCACTTGCAAAAGTTCTTGTTCCTCCTACTCGTATCGTTCCATCACCACCCACCGTTGGTGCAGTCGAAACAGAGATAACGTAAGAGTGCATTTCAATATCAGATATTGAATTATGTACTTTATTAATTTCTTGTAAAGGTATACCATGCAACATATATAACTCAACGGTTGCACCGTCACTATGAGCAACACTTTCACCACTCGTTGCACCAAATCCATCGGTTCCTCTACCTGATATTGAAAACGTATTACCACTCAAAGTTCCAGTAAACATCTCATTATCAATTTTTAAAGAAATTGAACCAGAACTAGGAACATGAGTAGAACCCTCAGTAAATCCAGCAACAGACCTTAAAACAAGTGTGGTTTGAAGGCGACTGATAGCTCCGTTAAGAGTTGTTGTTACTCCAGACCTAACACCAGATATACGAACATTATTTGATGTGGAGTACATTCCATGATCTTCGTGAGAAACTTTTATTTTTGTAACACTATTTCTAAGCTCTAATGGATTTGGAAGAAATAGTTTTTTACCATAAGCAGATTTTGAAGAGTCCTCTAGTGAGTAAAGTTCTCCAACAAATTTGTTTCGTAATCTTACTACTCCACCATCAGATATTGCATCGTCTGTAAATTTTGCACGAATTATATTCAATCTTGCATGAAGATCATTATCACCACCATCAGTGATAACTCTGCCTGGCAAAAACACATCAGACAACAATGCGTGTTTAGTCTCTCCAATACTTTCTCTACCTGTTTTGAGTTTATACATATCTCCTCTAGAGTAAATCTTTAGTGCGTATTTTTCTAGTCCTCCCAAGTGAATTGGTGAAGGAAAGGTGATTCTTGTTGCGGTTTCTCCTGTCATATCCACATTTACTTCCTCTGGAGATAAAGTTACTAGGGAGTATGGTAGTTCTTCCATACTAGGAAACCCCTCTTTTATAGTAACTAGTGAAACGTGAACTGGATCTGTTTTAGACCTTGTTTGAAAATACAAATCTACTGCTGTCATAAACATACCCTCAGTTTGACTTACATAAAAAGATTGATAGTATGCTTCTTTTTTTACTGGAGGGACACCCTCAATTAAATTTCCAGATGATCTTTCATATGTGCCTGGCGATGCTATTCTATACTGGTCTGCAACCGTAAGTGATACACTAGACCGATCATTTTTTAAAGTATAAGCTTGTCGTCTACTAATCTGAACACCATTCTTTTTAGCAATCAAAACACCAACTTGAATTTGATATATCAATCTGTCTTGAACCCAACCTTCAACATTTGAAAATTGAAGTTGAATTACATGGGATCTATTGAATAATTGACCAAGTTCTTTTGTTCCAAAAGCATAACCAATTCTATTGTAACCAGCGAGCTCCTGATAATAGCTAGTTGGAGTTCCAATCACTGCTTTTTTAGTAGTTATTGTAGTGGTTTCAGTAACCTCCCTAGTTCCACTTGCATTAAAAGTTGTTCTCGCTTGTGAAATAATAACAAGCTTGTCATTTTTTGTATTTGATGTTACTCTAAATTCTATATCACCTGTTTCAAATTTAGGAACGGATGAATTTTGTTTACCTCGATGATCTGGTATTAAAAAGAAACCCTTGAGTTCACCCTTATTATTTGTTTTTAATCTCACACCCTCATTTGGTTGTTCTCTGCCTGGCACTATGTCAAGTGAATCACCGACATCAACATCGGTGTTTGAAAATGGTGTAAATTCTGATGGGTCAACTGCAAACTGTTCTTCAAGTGGCCCAGAAAAATTTGAAACATCTTTTCCACCAAAGAAAACGTAGTGTTTAGTATTCGGTTTTAAACCACCTGCTGTAAACTTAATTCCTTTTGGACGGCAAAAAGTAATATCTTCTTGAATAAGTTTTGTATCTGTGTGCGTATCACTTTTTGATCCTACTGATTTTACTGTTACTAAACGTCTTTGTTTCTGTTTTACATAAAACTCATACAGAAATGCATCTCCGCTGCTTGTGCGTGAAATTTTACCACTATAATTTCCAGTATATCCTCTGTTAGCGGTGGTGGTATCTCCATATGTTCCACCATATCTTTGATATGGGTATCCATAACTTTCTATCTTTCCATAGGTATATTTTGTTGCTTTACCACCATTAGCTCTTATTGCTGCATCATAATCACTACTGTCAGTGACAGGTTTACCTACTCTGGTTTCCACCTCAAACCACTCATCTTCGGATGGATCTAATTCAGATATTCTTCCAGCGTATGTGGCGTTTGGATTTGGGTCAACACCTACAGTTGTTTTATCTTTAATTTCATATTGGTTATTAATAAATGTTTCATTCTCATATGGTAATGTAACTAGTTTACCAGTTTGTTGAAATCCCGAAGCTAGTTGCTCATCAGAGTTTCTTATATCTAAAACAAGAGTTGCTGCTTTATCTACCACTGTTGGTCTAAGTTCTCTAGCGTCTGAATCAACAGAAACATTATAATCTGGATGTTTTAAATCTCCTACACTGTGATTTCTAAAGGGATCAATCAAAAATCCAGATTTAAATCTATTCAAACCATTTTGGTCAACAATTTCTTTAGATAATGTTTCTGATTCAAGTAAACTTAAAGACGTATAATACTCTAGTGCCTGTATTCTTTTTTCTAAATTACCAATATCTCTCATCGTATAATTAAATAGTTTCTCGTATTGTATAGAGACATCATCTGCATTAAAGGTAAATGGTGGTATTAAAAACTCTGCTATCTTTTGTGCTCTTGTTAAAGGTGTTGGTGCTGCAGGATTCTCGTTTGGTTCACCCTCAAGTATTCTAAATGTACCTTCAGAGTCTAAAAATAGACAAGCTATTTTAGGTAAATAACCATGATCAAATGAGTGTCCTGTTACCTGATCTATAACTGTTATCGTTTCAGACGTTCCAGCAATATTTTCTACCGTTGGTCTAAAGTCTAAACAATCGGCTAAAGGAAATGTTGACGATGGTGCTGGATCGTCTGGGTCTATTGTAGTTGCAACAAATACAGGTATCTCTTCATATTTCATTATTCCAGAAACAGCTGTATAAGAATCTACTGAGAAAAAATTACCCGATCCATGAGAAAAATAATCATAAATAACCAACATTCTTCCTGTTGGTGCTGGGACATTTTCTTTTCTTACCAATCTCCCGATATCATAAAAGTTATTTTTTTGACCGTCATCAAATAGAAAATCATCTGTAATCAATTTACTTCCAGCAGTAACTCCATCTGTGTCAATGACTGCTGTTGCTCCACTAAATTCTCCTGTGATAGTTTCTCCGTCTTGAAAATCTATAGCACCCTCTCCAAAAATTAAATTATATTCTAATGGAGAACTTGCAGTAACCAATCTTCCTCTTGCACCAGATGTTTCACCTTTTATTCTTTCACCACGTTCAAAAGAACCTGTGATTGAACTAACTGTAAGACTTGGAACTGTTGCGTCACTCGAAGAATCTTCTGAGTCATAAATTGCTTGTATATTAAAAACATCTGTTCTACCCAATGAGATATCTTTATCTGTTACTCTAGTTCCATAAGCTCCATCTGCGTCAGTTGTAACAGTTAATACTGAGGTGTTATGTCCACCAGTTTTTCCAGAGACAGATACGATATCACCTTGAGCACCACTTCCCCCACCAGCAGAAAGTATTGACATGGTAAAATCTTTTTCTGCGAAATCAACAAAAGTTTCTCCTGATCCAGCTCTAAATGAAACTACACCAGACGCACTTGTCGTACCAACAAACTGTCTCCTAAAAGTAACTTGAGTATCAGGAACACCATTATTAGTTTCTGTCAATAAAGTTTTTATTACGTCTTTTGGTAGTTTGAAAATAGACTGTAGCTTTTCTGGTTCTTGTAGTCTAGCACCTATTGCAGTTTCTAGTATAATCCCTTCACCACCATCAGAACCAACTGCTCCGACAGTTTTCTTCTCTGTAGTTGACCCAGTTGCGTTGGCAGTATCATCACTTTCATCTAAAAATAATGATACCCTTTCACCTTCAAGATTTTCTAACACTATATCTGCAACAAAATCTTGTCCATCGTCAGTCTCTTGCATCTCTACAGATCTAGCATCACTAAGTTTATTAACTAAAATTTCACTTATAGTTAAATCTGTGTTACTAGAATTTTCTACAATAAGATCTGTTTCACCACCATCAGATACTTTAATTTTTTCTCCTGATTCAAAAGTTCCAATCACATTTGAAAGAAAAATAGTTGTACCTGATGTAAAAGTGGTGTCTGGAAAACTAGTAGTATCATTATAAACAAACCCTTTTGCACCAGAGGTCACTCCTGTAACTTGAACACCACCACTTGCAAAGTTAGCCGTCAATGTAGGACTTGGTATATCACTCATCGTTAATTTTACAAAGTTTTGAACATCAAACACATATAATCGATAGACACCATCATCATTATTTGAGGATGCGCCTGCGGTTGAACCCCCAGCAGTTCCTCCAGTACCATTACTCTCATGTTCAAAAGATCTGGCTCGAACCACACCAACTGGTTCTTTATTGACAGTATCTACGGTTCCTCTAGATGACTGAGTATTATTGAATAGAAGTATCGGTTTATAAGGAGTTGTTTCATCACTAATATCACCGATGTCTGGACTTCCAAATACGTTAGTAAGTTTAAGAAAATTACCTATCTCAGCATTAACTACCTGATTATCTATCGTTTTAACATCTCTTGCTTTTAAAAGATCTAATCTCTGTAATCCTAATGTCTCGTGACGATATCCGTTAACATACGCTGAGCCAGGCTGTATTTTAACGGTTAAGAAATCATCTTGAGCAGGAATTTCCCTCTCAGTTTTATCTCCAGCATTATACTCACCTAAAAATAATTCTTTTCCAATAAAATTATCTATTGTCTCTGCGATATTTAATTTAAATGGTTTTACTATGTAATTACCAGATTCCTCATATGTTCGTCTAGCTAATTCATTCCCTAATAAGGAGTAGGTGGTTTCTTTTGCTTTTGTTATGACCTGACCATCTTCAATTCTCATAATTTCACTAAAGTTAGCGTCATCTGAACTGTCTAATGGTTTACTGTCAAGAGTTAAATTTATTTGTAATCTGTGAGCACCTTTAGCTGCAAAGTTACTAGTTCCTGTTGCGTTGTCGAGTAGTGTAGTATCTGACTCTGGGGTTACTATTGTTTCGGTTACGGTAAATTCAACTCTTTCATTTGGTCTAAAACTAATGTTTGTGCAGAGTTAGAGACAAATTGACCTTTAACAAAATATACTCCAGCTTTAACTTTAACAACAGAACCAACACTAGAAGCTGCCTCATTAGGGTCTGTTGGATTAAACACATTTAAAGATGAAACACCAGACCCATAAGTTGTTGTATGCGTTACAGGAATATCTGCCGCAAGTGCCTCTCCTTTTTGAAAATCAATACTAAAATCTGAACTGTTGGGGTCAGCATCACCACTGTTTCCAGATGAAACGTAATTTAAGTATAATAGTGGTTCGTCTGTATCACCACCAGCTGGTGAAAATCCTATAACCTCAGCAGTTACCCCACTTGTTTGTCCAGTAAGTGTTACTGGATTATCTGCATCATAGTATTGAGATGGATCAATTGTTTCTCCAGCAAAAATTGGTTCTAATTTTATGGATTGATATGCGTTATCAAAAACTTGATGGCCTGGAATAACCATCGCACCATCACGAAAAGTATGTCTACCATGTTGTTCAATTTGATTTTGTAAGATGGATTGAAGTTGTGTTAATTCTCTAGCTTGTATCGCAAAGCCTGGTCGAAATAAAATTCTTTGAAAATTATCATCTTCATCAAAATCATCATAATATGGTGCGGTGTTTAAGTTTGTACTGATTGGCATTTTTTAGAACTCAATGATTACTTTTATGTCCTCTGTTTGGTCAGAGGATCTTGAAATTGGTTTACGATTTTCTAGGTATATAATGTTTCCACTATCAGGTTGTAACTCTGGGTTTGCATATCCAGAGGTCAGCGTCAAAGTAGTATTATTTGCAAGGGTTACGTCCTCTGAACTTTCACTCGATGGTGTTCCTGTTGCAGATGAGGTTGCACCAGTGATTACATTTGCACCACTGAATAAGGTGAAATCACCTGTGGAATTATTTGTTCCAAAGTCACCAAATCTTTCTTGTTGAAAATAAAGTAGTCCTCTTGTGCTATCATACTCGACAACTTTACCAGTTGCACCAGTTGTTGCTTGAGTAATCTTCTCGTCAGCCTCAAAGGTTCCACTCGTTGATGCAAACTTTACGACAAAGGTTTGTCTTGCGGTGCTTGCACTTGCAACAGTTGATGTTCCGTAAGTTGTTGGGTCAATCACGATTCCTATTTGTCTAAAATCATTTGCAACGGTGAGGTCATCGTTTTCATCTTGGGTTAGTGTGGTTGCTGTCATGACGTAGTGTCCACCTAACTCTACGATTGCACTGTTACCATGTCCACCTTTGGGACTAATGATTGGTGTTACTGCACCACCAGAACCAGAACCGATAGTAGTAGAACTTGATAGTCCAGCATCAGAAAAAACATTGTCAAGTTTTACTGACCCAAAAGTATAAAGAGCTCCACCGTCATGAATCGTTGTGTCTGTTCCCGCTGTCAAACCAAAAGATTGTAACGCACCACCACTTACGGTGATTCTTACAATCGCACCAGATGATGTGCCTGCGTTTGTTCCATCACCTTGAATCGGTGAGTAGTAGGTTCCGTCCGTATAACCAGAACCAGCAGTTACGTCAAGGGATTCTATTTTTCCATCTGTTGCAGCTGCGGTTACGGTTGAGTCATCAGATACAGGCATAAAATCTGTTGTAAGATATTTTGCAGCCTCTGAAGAAGTAATTGAATACATATATTTTAAAACGTAACCACCCAATGCAAAGGGTGATGTGGATTCAGAGGTAGGTTCTGCACCAGAGTATGCGGTTCCACCGTTGTTGTCTAATACTTTGTATACTCTGTTATCAGAAGTTCTGAAGTAAAATGTCGAGTCATAGATGTTTGATGCACCAGATGTTGTGGTATTTGATGCACTGATATCGTGTCTATACATATCAAAGGTCGTTGAGTTTGACCAGTTTCTTCTGGGAAGTGCGTATGTGACATCTGTTGATGCAATCTTCTTTGCAGCTAACATGGAGTCCCACGCATAAAATTCTGTTTCTCCAACCGCATCTGCTGGAGTAGGAGGAGCACTATCACTCCCACCAGTTGTCGCAGTTGTGTATGCGGTTGCTTTACCGATGAACAAATAGTAAGTAGTGCTAGATGCTTCGGTAAAAGACTCAAAAAACTGGTTTGAGTTGTGTTGTCTAAATTTTTCTGTGATGATTGCCGACATTTTTGTACCTTCTTTTATTTATACAAGTTATGCAGTAATTCCTGTTGCACCTTCACAATCTATGTTATCGCCTGCATTTGTTGATGAGCCATCTGTTCCGTTAAGAACCAGAAACCCATGAGTTGTATCCGTTGCGTCCTCTAACGCAATATCACCAGTAGATCGAACTCTGATCTCTGATGCATGAACCACTGGTTGATATCCAGTTGGGTTTGTTGAACTATTTAGTGTCCAGTTACCTAGAGGTATCTGTCCTTCACTCGTAAATATTTTCGTTGTCTCCAGTTGAATTGCAGCTGTTAGTCTTTCATCCACGATGTTTGCTGTGAATCTTTCACTATCATAAACAACCCTATCTCCATCCTCCGTTAACAGATTATCACTAATTAAAGGATCGATATCTATATTTTGACCACTATCATTTACAGTTAAACGTAAAGAGTCCTCTAAAATTACTCGACCATCTCTGATAGTATCGGATTGGAAAAATTCTTCTAACTCTAATTTGATGCCTGCGTCTGTGGAATTTGAATCAATACCATCTAATATGATGACATCCTCGTTGTATGAATCTTGCTCTAATCTGATACCAAAAGTATTTCTGGGGGTGAAAAAATCTTCTAATATTATTGTCTCATTAATAGTATTTTCTGATATCAGATTTTCTATGACAGAGAAAGTAGAGAAGTCCTCAACGATAAGTGATCCAGATTCGTCTAAAGTTATCCTATCATTTTTTGTTGTTTCCTGTGCAACATAACTTCCAGCATTACTTGATGAACTATCTGTTCCATCAAGGAGAAGTTGACCAAAGTTTTCCATAAGAATACCAGTGTTCTCAACTGCGTTTGCATTATCTTGATCAACAGCATTTTCGTCTGATATAATATTATCTATTTGTAGAATATCCTCAAATCTAAAAGTACCTATCTCTGATAGAGGTATCGTTTCTGTATATTCTCTATCATCTTCTAAGATTACCCTTTCATTCTCATGCACTTTAAATCCAAGTGGAAACGCAAACTGATCCATCTCTGCGATCATCTTACTAGCTGACCCATCAAAGGGTTCAAGTAAAACACTTTCACCAGATTCTAATATTATAAAAGTGGTCTCTTGTGCGAGTGGTATCTCTCCATCAAGAACAAGATGTGATGTATTATTTGCGGTTGCAGTTTCTAGTTGCACTGAATCTGAACTACCAAATGGATTGTTTGCGAGATACAATAATAAGTTTCTTGATACTCTTGGATTTGGTAGTGTAGATACTTTTGTTGTAATCTGTCTCGCAAGAAAACGATCTGCATCTGCACTTGGAGCGTGTGACGATTCTGCCATCACTCGTCCACCACCTTCAGTGGCTGCATTAGTAGTTTCTGCATTTACGGAACCAGATTCATAAAGTATCGCACCCTCTGTTTCTAATATTATCTGATCATCTCTCTGTCCAATACCAGAGGTCGTGGGTGTAACCTGTAATCTACTTTGTAGAAGTTGATCAAAAATTGTTTCAAGGACAGATGCAAGTATTGGTGAGAATCTAGTTTCTGTGGTAGAGTCAGACACACCAGCAGCTGCATTTACAACCCCAGCAGATACCGATGATGCGATTGATACCTTACCAAAAGGTATGAACCCTGTTGGGTAAATATGTTGTGAGTGATTCACCAACCTGTATCTCATACGAATAATCTTGATAATAGTAAGAGTCCTGTATGCGGTTTAGATCCTCACCCAATAAACTTTCGATACCAACAAAAGAACCAGCGAGTTCTGTTACTGTTTCAACACTACTTGTAAGAGTTGCCTTATCAGACTTAACGATTGTTGCAGACGCACCACCAGAGTCAGTGATGACAACATCATTATTACTAAAGTCTATGGGTGTCTCTAAGATTATATTATCACCAGCAAAGGTTGATGAACTATCTATTCCGTTCAGAACTACTTCTTCAAAACCCTCGTTTTCTATTCCTAACAGTTTGGAGTTGGCATCATTGGAGTTTGCATCCGTTCCATCTAATACAATTACTGGTAATTCTAATTGAGATGATTCAGATATGAGCCTATCACCTTCTAGTCCGTTAGTGGTTCCGTCTAATAAAATAGAACCACCCCTACTCTCAATTATTTCAATGTCCTCAGATATTATATTTGAGTTTTCATGTTGAAGGTCAATAAACGCACTTTCAAGTAAAAATACATTTTCACTAGATGGGACGGTAACAACTGATATGAGTTCTTCTGATAAAAGAAGAGCATCTCTAAGCACACCGTTTTCAGTGGTGCCCACAGATTCCGTTCCTGTTTCAAGGATAATATTATCTCCAGCATCAGTTCCAGATCCATCTGTTGCGTTTAATCGCATCTTTTCAAATCTCTTGATATCTGGTAATTCTAAAGTAAGAACACTTTGACCCCTGTTTTGTTCTGAACCTAAATTTAATAATATAACACCGCCATCTGATTCTTGTTGAACTCTACTTCCAGCATCTGAACCACTGGCATCAGTACCATTTAATGCGATACCAAATCCTGATACGTCTTGCGCTCCGTCCTCTAGTAAGATACCTTGTGGTTTAGACCCAATGCTCTCAGCGTCCAAGATAATATTATCCCCGACATCACTAAGAAAAGATGATACAGTCCTGACTGAAATAGAGAACCCCATTCTTGGGCCGTGATTGACACAATAATAATATAAGTCTGGGGTATCAGCAGTGGTCTCTATTTGAATGAACGCACCATTGCCCTGTTCAATAAGTCCATCACCATCTTCATCGTAATATCCACCACCTACGATAAATCTTGGTGGAGAAGTTGTCACACCAGTTGTATATTTTATAAACACAATGATATGAGCCCCAAGTGCTGGTGCAGAATCAAAAGTTATCGTGTCTCCAATTGCAGTATACGCTGTTGTGTATGCATCTGCGTGTGCTCTGACATTATTCTCAAAAGACGTATTACTTATCGTAACAAAAGCAATCGGTGTAGTTTCTACTGTTTTACCAAGAGTAAATGATGTTGTCGTTCCATCACCAGTAAAACGATCAGCGAGAGTTGCAAATGCTAATTCATGATTTTGCGTTGAGACTATGTTAAAAAGAGATGGGTCACTTAAATCAAAATAATAAGTATCGCCCCTGAAAAATGTTAGAGGGGGGCCACTAAAATCAGATTTGGTATACAAATCATCTATCGCAAATATATTTAATCCCAATGACGCATCTGTTGTTGACTCTGCAATAGTGCTAAGAGTGTTTGTTACCTTTGTAACTTTTTTACGTTCAATTCTTGAACCACGAGTTGACTCAGCAGATGCATCCATAATTATCGCATTTCTTTCACCTGTGACTTCTGCATCCTCTAATAAAAATCCATCTGATATACCAACATTAAAAGTTGCTTCCTCTAATAAAATACCAACACCAACATCCGTACCATTTTGTTCAGCATCAATACGAACCACATCCTCAAACTCTACATCTAATATCTGTGTGGAGGAATCAAAACCTTTAACCGTTCCCTCATGCGATGTTAAGGTATTACTGGATGCAAAAGTTCCAGTTATATCCTTAACAAGAAAGTGTGATCTTGGTGTTAAGTCTGGTGCGATTCCATAATTTAATCCAGGCTCGGTGATCTTAACTGAGTCTATCGCACCTATGCTATCTGTTGTTGCTATTAATTTTGCACCAGAACCATTTACGGTGGTTATAGTAATCGTTGGTAAATCAGTAAAACCTCTACCCTGAGAAGATATGATAGCTCTTTGTAATGACCCCTTTTCTGAACCAGTAAAAGTATCCTCCTCTAAAATGAACCCATCATTGTCGGTTCTACCAGCATCTATCGTCACACTCTCGTTGTTTGTGATAACCTTACTACCAGCGTGTGTTTTAGAACCATCTGTGCCGTCTAATAATAAAAAGTTAACTCTATCACCAAATACTTTGATTCTTGCTCCAGCTGCTGGAGTGTAATCAACAGGTGATAAAGAAAATAATATCTCTTGTTGCTCTGCTAAAAGAACCGAACCTGTTTGTGGTGCATCATCAACCTCTAGTAAAATATTGTCACCAGCATCAGTCGATGAACCGTCTGTTCCATTCAAAACAATAAACGGTGCAGACTCTATTGTAAAAACTGTGTCTCCATTTTTTGCAGTAGCTGGAGTTAAAACATCATCAACGTAAACTTCAATTGTATCTGTTAAAGTGGATATATTGTTTAACTTAAATGACCTGTTTATTCCGTTACCAGTGAAAAAATCTTGGTTATTCAATCCTGATTCTAATATAATTTCAAACGGTTCTTGTGCTGTAAATGTTGATCCTCTTTCTAGTATGATATTATCTGTGGTCACATCAGAATCATCAAGGGTTCCTGATTCTTGCCGTATACCACCACCGACAACACTAACAAATCCAGTTGGTAACTCTACATCTGTATCAGCTGATGGACTTGTAAAAGTTAAAGAATCTTTAATTTGATATCCAGTACCAACATCATCAACGATAACTCCAGATACTCCACCACGTTTGATGGTCTCTACTCTGACTTCTGCAAACTCATTTCCAGTAAGTTCTACAACAATGGGTTCTTCCTCATCGTAAAGCACACCATCGTTAACTATCGATGCAGTTGAAAGAATAGATGTGACTGTAAATTGAACGTCAACATCTCTGGTTGTGGATGTTGCTTTGACTATCTCTCCAGAGGTAAATGTCCCATCAATATCAACCAAATCAAATTCTATTACTGAGGTTGTCCCTTGTAAAAATGTAGTAGAGGAATCAACAATCGCAGTTGCACCAGATGATTGACCTGTTATGGTTCTGCCAACGACCTCTTGTCCGTCAACATTGATTGCGGTGACTCGTAAAACTGTGCGAGGACTCCAGTTTCCATCAGACGGTCTCATTACAAATTCTGTTGGATAGACAATCTCTGCCTCTTCTCCTAACAGCAATCGCATGAAAAGTTTATGACCCTCAGAACTTCCTTTAGCTGCATACAGATCTTTAATATTTTTTAGAAGATTTCTTTTTGACGTATTGGTTGCAAGAGTGGACGGTATTGATGACATAAAAGAATCACGCATCTGATCCAAGAAATCAAATATCGTATGGTCTACATCTGCATACTCTAATAACTGTTGAATGTTTTGAACTGGATTCGCACGATATCTTTTTACTATTGCTTTTGCACCAGACGTTCCACCAGTGATCTGCTCATTGTTTTCAAATTTTTGTTGTGAGCTAATGTATAGAACCGAGTTACGAGAATCCTCAACCAAAATCGTTGCGGTTGCTTTTGATGTCTGTCCTGTAACTATCTCTCCGTTTACAAACTTACTGATAGACGCACTGTCCGTACCAAGTCCAGATTCGGTGATGACTCTTTCACCATCCTCTAATAAAACATACGCTGTGGTATTGGTCTCTTGTCGGATATAATTTACTATACTGTCATATCCAGAAAGTTCTTGTAGTTCTAATCTACCAGCTTCAAGAAACTGAAAATAATCTTTTAGAAAGTCTACAAAAACAGGGTGGTCTGCCTGAACAAACTCAGGCACCTGTCCTTCTATCAGGGGTGATAGTTTATTTAAAAGTTTTGACCGACTTTCTTCGTGAGACATTTATCAATACGCTGACGATGAGGGTGTTGATGATACGGTAGAAACCGTTGTAGTCGTTGTTGTAACTCCAGCGGTTGTTGTTGTGGTCGTTGTAAATCCAGCACCTGTCGTTGCAGCTGTATCTACTCTACCATCAATCACAGTATTAACCTGATCTATTTCTAAAGTCTGATTACGCACTGGAACTATATCATTTGAATCTGGTAACGCAGTCACACGAATCCTTGTTGAAGTCGCACCGTCTACGTCTGAAACTCCAGAAATATGAACCGCACCGATTGTTATGACTCCGTTTTCATAATCAACCTTTCCAGCCTCATTGTTATAAAATAATTTAGCGCCGCCCGAGAAATAAAATATTCTTAGGTTTCCTTTACCATCATCATCAAAAAAGTATTCCTCATTTTCTCCACTGATGCTAAAACCAGTTGAAGAGATGATGATTGAGTGTCCGTCATGTGGATGAAAAAATTTATTTGAAAAATCTAAGGTATAAGTTGTCAATCCTGTTGTTACTGGAGTAAAAAATTGTGCCATTGTTACTGTGGTTATGTTACTTAATATTGAATCATCTGCATCATCAATCAGACCAGTTAATTTTGAGTAACGAAAAACTCCACTGAATGTTTTCAAATCAGTGTCATTAAAATTTGATATAGCATCCCTATGTTGTTGCATTTGTGTCGTACTGAAACACAACATTTAAAATCAAAGATGTTGCAATTGGGTCTATGATTACTGGAGTCACAGATGCGACCTTGTATGGTCTCAAATCTTTTTCTAGTTGTAACTTTTCTGCTCTAGTCAAGTTCTGTCCTGTGGTTGACTTGACCGATATAAAAACTTTTCCGTATTGCGGTATGGAACTTGTGAGTCCAGTTCCCTCATCAAAACTTCCCTCCTCCCCACCAAAGACTGCGACAGCTTGCGTGTTTGGAAATAACTTACGAACATAAACTTTGTAGTCATCTGTGGTGACTGCTCTACCTTGAGCTGCATAATCAAGTGGTGCGTTTAGTTTTATGGATTTGATTGACTCTGCTTCTGCACCACCCCTTGCAGGCACGTTAACAGTTAAGTTAATATTTGTTACACCATCAATCGCTGAGGTTGCAGTAAAACTACTCGCACCGTTAGCTGCACTCTTATTGGTGACAACGTATTCAAGAATAACTATGTTACCATCAGATAAAGATTTACTCACAACACCATCACCGAAGTAAACCTCAAACTTACCAGACTCAACTTCCTGTAAATAATAAACATTACTGGTGGTGCTTAGTTGTGATATGTCTGTTGCTTTGGTGAAAGTTGTTACGGTAGAATCTGATGATGAGTTTTGAACTCGCACTCTGAGTGTAGTCGTGTCTGCACTTGAGTCAACCAGTAAATATCTTTGGTCAACGTCCGATGAATCAACTAAATATTTTGTTGTAACATAAGTTCCCTCATAGATTGGTATTTGAGAAAACTCAACAGAGTTACCTAAGTTCACCGCAGTAACATCTTGAGTTGTTACGAACTGGTAATCCACATCATCTACCTTTGTTGTAAACGCAGTTCCAGCAGGCATCGTCTTACTCGAATCATTTGTAATTAAACTGATTGTTACGATTGCAGCTGCAGCTCTGGGTGAACTGACTTCGTATCCTAACATCTTTGCGTGTGATACCGCACTGGATCGTAACGATGAACTGTCAAGAAACATTTCATTTGCGAGCATATTCGCATTGAATCCAAGATAGTGCGTGTTGTATGCGAGTATATCTAGTAACACACTCATACCAGAACCTTCAAAATCATAATCTCTAAATTGTGATTGTGCTTTGAGAAAGGTTTTAAGGTTATCTTTTATATCGTCAAAGTCTAACTCTGTGACTCTGAGTCTTGAGGGGTTTGTTGCCATTATCGTAATCTCTCCAACATAACTGTTAAATCAACCAGTTCTGTAGGAGCATTAACAACATAAAATTCTACGGTTACATCATATGCATTACGATCTAAATCAGGATTCGCACGAACAGCTACGAGTCGTGCTCTTGGTTCAAAGTTATTGATTACATCCTCTACCTTCTTCGCAATCTGTTGTGCGGTAAAGGGTGACATCAATTCAAATAGTAATCCCCTTATACCACCAGCTATCTCTGGGTGAAAAGGTTTTTCATAGGGGTCAAGCAATACTAAATTACGAACTGATCTTTTTACTGCTTGAATATCTTCTATGACATTGATATCACTATCAGACGATTTTTTTCCAAAGAAAAGATCTAAATCTCTATTCTTCCTTGCATTTCTATCTGATGTATTCTGTGATTGTGCGTCATAGACAGCCATTTATACAAAGCTCCCACTTTTATTATTCTTTTATTTATAAGACATGGTTAATATTTTATGCAGTTGGCCCACTAATAACTGTCTCTGTGCCATCTTCTGCGGTTCTAACAACTGTACCGTCTTTATAAGTTGTTGTAAAACCTCCACCAGTTGTAGTTTCAACACTGGTGCTTTGAAAACTTTCTTGTGTAAGTTTTTCAAGTCCCTGTTCTATCTCTTCTATTTCATCACTACTAAGAAATGTATTTGTGTCTTTCTTTATGTAACCAGTGGGTTCAAGGGAAACTTGTTTTAACTTTTTTTCAATCAATGCTTGTTGTTCTATTTTTTGTTTTTCTTCTGACTCTTTTTTGAGTCCCTCTATTATTTCTTGATTAATATCCTCACTAAGCAACTCCTCTATGGTTTCAATGTCAGCTTGTTTTACATTGTTAGGTA
>LUMI01000440.1_pt1 | contig 20124 bp, 24 predicted proteins | sample 729681 | NCBI WGS metagenome assembly LUMI01 (sample SAMN03860267, study PRJNA289734) | marine metagenome | biome: seawater column; feature: ocean; material: water; isolation source: Red Sea water column Station 34 - depth 10m | place: Saudi Arabia: Red Sea | collected 2011-10-15 | depth 10 m
AACTCCACAAAGGCACGCATTTTACAGATTTCACTAATGAACTTTATTCCTGCATTTACTGGTCTTGGAGCTCCGCATTGGAATTCTGAAATAAGAGGAAGTATTCATGGCATTCAGAGAGATAGTAGTAGAGAAGATATAACCACAGCAGTATTTAAAGCTATTTGTTTCCAAACCCTTGAAATCGTCGAGGCCCTTGAACTTGATGGTGTCTCGGTCTCTTCACTAAAAGTTGATGGCGGGATGGTAAAAAATAGGAAGTTTCTTCAGCTATTAAGCAATACTTTATCGACGAACATAAAAAAACCGGATCAAATTGAATCAACAGCAGTGGGCGCTTTTAAAATAGCCTTGTTAGGATCTGGTATTAAAAATATAGATGAAATCCAAGAAATTGGTTCATATGATGAAGTTAAGTCAAATAAATCTCCACAATTATATGATGATTATCAAATTTGGAAGGGGTACTTAACGCGAAATCTTTAATCTAAGAAAGGTTGAAAGATTTTGTCTCAACCGGAACATTATTTATTTCTTCGTGAGAAACTAAAATACATACAATTTCTTTTTCTTTAATGAATTCAGAAATAATTCTTATTATTTCAGTTTTATTGTTTTTATCTTGATTTGAAATAGGCTCATCAATTAAAAGAAGTTTTGGTTCTGAGAATAAGGCTCTTGCTATTGAAACCCTTTGCTGTTGTCCTCCTGAGAGTTCGTGTGGGTATTTAGAAAGATGGCTTGCAATAGAAAGCTTATTAATTAATTTATTTAATAATTCTTCATTCCGATTACCTGAAAATTCAATATTTTGCTTAATATTTAAGTGAGGAAATAAAGCAAAATCCTGAAAAATGAAGCCGATATTCCTATTTTCAGGCTCGATAAATTTATCATTACTAGATTGAACATCATCATCAAGCATAATCAAGCCAGAGGAGGGCTTTTCTAATCCAGCAATCAAATTTAGCAATGTAGTTTTTCCAGAACCGCTTGGGCCTGAGACAAGATTTAAAATCCCAGAATTAAAATTGAGATTTAAACCTTTAAAAACTTCTTCACTCTGATAAGAAAAATTTAGTGATTTAATAATTAAATTCATTTTTTTATATGCCTTAATAAGTGTATATATTAAACTAGCTTACTTTCCACAAAAAGTTTTTATGTATAAATATAAGATATTCAATAGCATAGCTCCTGAAGGGATAGATTATTTAGTTAAAGAGAATCTCATATTAAATGAAGATGAGCCTGAGGCTCTTTTGTTGAGAAGTAAAGTTTTGAGTGAAAATAACTTCAATGATCAGTTGCTTTGCATCGGCAGAGCTGGAGCTGGAGTAAATAATATTCCAATTGATATTGCCTCAAAAAGAGGAGTTGTTGTATTCAATACGCCGGGAGCAAATGCAAATGCTGTAAAGGAATTAGTTTTGTGTGGGTTACTTCTATCCTCAAGAGGGATAATTCAAGGAAACTCTTTCGCTAAGAGTCTGGCAATTGATGAAGTCAGTGAATTCAATTCAAGAATTGAGAATGAAAAAAAGAATTTTAAAGGAAGCGAGCTCTATGGAAAGACGCTAGGTGTTGTGGGGCTCGGGGCTATTGGATCAATGGTAGCTCAATCTGCTAATGCGCTGGGAATGAAGCTGATAGGTTATGATCCATACATTTCTATAGATGCTGCATGGCGCTTACCAAAAGAGGTGCAGAAGGCAAATTCAATTGAAGAGCTTGTTGGGAGCTCAGACTTTATTTCTATTCATGTTCCTCTTGTTGATAGTACAAAAAACCTCATTTCTAAGGACCTATTAAAACACTTTAAGCGAGGATCAAAACTCATTAACCTTTCAAGGGGTGGCATCGTAAATAATAATGATGTTATTGAGGCCCTCCAAAATGAGACTTTAAGTGCCTTTGTTACAGATTTCCCATCAATAGAGTTAGCACAAAGAGCAAATGATTCTGGCGATGTCATTTTATTGCCTCATATTGGTGCAAGCACTTCAGAAGCTGAAGTGAATTGTGCTGTTATGGCTGCTGAGCAGGTTGTTGACTTCCTAAAAAATGGCAACATCCTTAATTCTGTTAATTTTCCAAGAATTAAACTTAGCAGGTCAACGGATCATAGGTTAATTGTTATTAATAAGAACGAACCAGGAATGATAGGAAAGATTGCAGAATTTATTGCAAATAAAAAATTAAATATTAGCGACATGGTTAATAAGAGTAGGGATGATATTGCAATAAATTTAATAGATCTTGATAGCGAACCACCCAAAGAATTAATTGAATCTCTTAAAAAAATTGAGCATGTACTATCAGTGAGAGTGTGCTAAAAACTGCATTCTTTTAATCTAAAACATCAAATAAAAAATATTTTTAATCCGTAACATTTGTTTATATTTGCCCACAAGGTATGCATTAAGAATATGTCATTTATTTAATTCCAATTAAGAAGAATAAATTTAGATAGTAAATATACGTAAGATACTGATATAAGGTACTTTATTACAAAACTGATCAATTTTTGATCAATCTTGTCAAGACCCTTATTTAATAATGTTTTTTAATATAATATTAAAGTTATCCATAAAGTTATCCACAGAATCTGTGGATAAAGTTTTGTAGTTTTATGAGCGATCTTTTCAAAGGAGTAGATATTAGCTGGAAGCCATTTTTAGAGGGCGAGTTCCAAAAAGATTACATGAAAAAAATTAAAAGATTTCTTGTTGATTGCTCTAAAAACAATCAAACAATCTACCCTCATCCAAAAAACATTTTTAGATCCTTAGAATTAACATCTTATGAAAATGTAAAAGTAGTAGTTTTAGGTCAAGATCCTTACCATGGACCAAATCAAGCACATGGCTTAGCTTTTTCTGTTCAGGAAAATGTCCCCATCCCACCCTCATTAAAAAACATTTTTAAGGAAATATCCGAAGATCTAAAAATTGAAAAAAGACTCTCAGGTGATCTTACAAATTGGGCAAATCAGGGAGTACTTCTTTTAAATACATGTTTGACTGTTTTTCCTGGGAGACCGGGGTCTCATTCTAATTTAGGATGGCAAGAATTTACCGACTCAGTCATTAGAGCAGTCGACACCAAGGACAGAATAGTATTTATACTCTGGGGTTCCTATGCTAGAAAAAAGAAAGAACTTCTTTGCAACAATAAGAATTTAATTCTAGAGGCTCCTCATCCTTCACCCTTATCAGCTCATAGAGGTTTCTTTGGGTGTAAACATTTTTCAAAAACTAATCAGTTTCTTAATGAACATAAAATTAAAAAAATTGATTGGACTAGTCTGGAATAAAGCTTACAAGCTTAAAAGCACTACCTTCAAAGCATACTTCTTTTAAAGTTTTAATTTTTTTTGATTTTATGTTTGCTTCATCTTCAGCTTTAATAAAAATAATTTCTTTTTTCTTTTTGCTGAGATGCTCTGTCCTTGCAATAACCTCTTGTCCTCTGAAACAGCCTTTTGAAAAAGAGACATGACTCTCATTCATGCCAACATCATGCGGTCTATGCTTGCCGACATCTTCATAACTGAATAAAAATTGCCCCATAAGTAAAATATTCAAATCAAACTCTGCTTCTGTAAGCAATCTTTCATGACCATTTTCTTTGAACTCAATATCGCAAAAGAGCATGTCGTTAGAAAATATGTGTCCCACAGAATTACGTTTTTTAAAAAATTTATATAAGACTTCTCTTGAGTTTATCTCCATTTCAAGATTATAGAACTTGATAAATTTACTTAATTCTTCAAATAAAATACTTAGACATGATTCATCAACCAGAATCTCTAAACCATTTTGATTTGATAACAGGAATTCAGCCTTTATAAAGCCTTTTTCATCACAAAGGCATGATTGAATAAATTTTTTTGATTCAAGATCTTTTAAATCTGCAGTAACTTGGCCTTGAAGAAGTTCAAAAACATTATCTTTGCTGCCTTCAAAGGAAATAACCTTTTTATTGATAGCAAAAGATCCAGGTTTGAAATATGATTCTAGTTTTTTGATAATTAAGAGTATATTGTTTTAAATTATTTTATCCGATGAAAGCTGAAATAAATAGAATTAAATGGAAATCGAGAAGGGGCATGCGTGAGCTTGATCTTTTGTTTGAAAATTTTTTTAAATTTCATGCAGATAAGATATCAGAAAGCGAACTCCAGACACTCCGAGAACTTTTAGTTTATGATGATCAGTCATTATTTGATTTTATATTTAAGGATATAAAGCTTGGAAATTCTGATCATGAAGTTTTCATTAAAAAATATTTAAAAAAATATGAAAAATAAAAGAACTTTTTATACTTTTGAATGTCTTAAAGTTTGAGGTATGAGTAATGAATATTCCTCAGAATAATGAAGCCTCACTTTTAAAAAAGGCAAAAAACGGAGATAAAGATGCTTTTAACCTTATGGTTATCAAATATCAGCCACGTATTATGAGTGTTTTATATGGCTTTTTAAAAACTCACTCAGATGCTGAAGATCTTACTCAGCAAACATTCATTAAGGCATGGACTAATCTAGATAAATTTAGAGGTGAGAGCAGCTTCTATACTTGGATATACAGAATAGCAATTAATTTAGCGAAGAATTTTGTTAAAAAACCATCAACACAAATTGAAAAAACATCTTTATCAATTGATGAGCATCAATATGACTTGCCAGAAGACTTGGACCCATTATCATTTATTTCTAATGAACAACTGAAAAGTGGCCTTGATTCTTTTATTAGCACAATGCCTGAAAAATTAAAAACTGCATTTATTCTTAGGGAGTACGAAGGAAAGTCCTATGAGGAAATAGCTGTAGTTACAAATTGTCCAGTTGGAACTGTTAGGTCTAGAATATTTAGGGCCCGAGAAGAAATAATTAATTACTTTAAAGAAGAATTGTATGAAAGAGATTGATATAAACCAATTGATATCAGCTTATTATGATAATGAGCTGACTGAAAGTGAGTTAGATCTTTTATTAGAGGAAACTAAAAGAGATCCTGGCCTTTTAGCTAAGCTGAATAATTATGCACTAATTAGTGCTATTTCTGAAAAAGATGACAAGGTGGTCTCGATTTTTGAAAACATTTCAGATTTTGTTCAAAAAAGATGGGTTGGCAATGGTCTTACTGCAGCAGCAGCAGTTCTTCTCACAGTTATGTTCATAAATAATCCTTTTGAATCTAGATTTTCTGAGTCAGACGTTATTAACTCTCAAATTAGGGATGCTATCGAAAGTGATGAGGCTGCAAAAACTTTCAGTATGATTGAGAAAGATCTTATACCTCATGTAATGTCCTTAATTGACAACAATGGAAAATCATATGGAGATGATCTTGCAATTGATCTATCTCCAGTTGGCTTCAATCGTATAGATAACAATCCGGGCCATTTTATTAAAGGTAAGAAAAAGATTCAGGTAAGAGTTGAGCCTAATAGGATTGGATTAAATGAAAACAAGTATTGGAAGTCCGGTAACAAGCTTATCTATTTATACCCAACGGTTGATGGCAAAATAATTTCTATATATGGAGATTTATCAATTCAAGAGGTTGAAAAAATAATACCAGTCCTAATTAAATAACAGATGAAAAAACTTTTAGTATTACCTTTATTTTTCTTTTTAATTATTGAAGCATTTGATCAGAATATTCCTGAACTTGTTGATGATACATCACCGGCCGTTGTAAACATCACATCTAAAAGAGAAGTAACTTATTCAAATCAGGATTATTTTAGGGGCATGCCAGAAGAGTTTGAAAGGTTTTTTGGTATCCCGAGAGACTTTGGACAGCAGCCTCAAACAAGAGAGTCTGTTGCTTATGGATCAGGCTTCTTTTTTAGAGAAAACTATTTGCTAACTAATTATCATGTAGTAAATGATGCGACTGAAGTTATTGTTTCACTTACTGATAGAAGAGAATTTAAAGCTGAAGTTATTGGTGTAGACATGCTATCTGATTTAGCTGTTCTTAAAATCGACGGAGAAGATCTTCCCAGCTTGCAGATGGGTAGCAGCGAAGAGCTTAAAGTTGGTGATTGGGTTGTGGCAATTGGCTCACCATTCAGTTTCGATTTTTCAGTAACTGCAGGAATTGTAAGCGCTAAGGGTAGAAGCATTCAAAATCAAAACATTGGTGGATATGTTCCCTTCATTCAAACTGATGTAGCAATAAATCCAGGTAACTCCGGTGGACCTTTATTTAACCTTGATGGTGAGGTGGTTGGAATCAATTCTCAAATATATTCAAGAAGTGGAGGCTATCAAGGGGTTTCTTTCTCCATTCCTATTGATGTAGCAATAGAAGTTGCAGATCAAATAATTTCATCTGGTGAAGTTGCTAGAGGTTACCTTGGTGTCAGAATGGGTGATGTTGATTCTGATCTTGCTCAAGCACTTGGAATGAAAAAACCTTATGGAGCATTGATTAATAGTATTGAAAAAGATGGAGCCGCTGATAACGGAGGTTTAAAAACCGGGGACGTAATTATTGAGTTTGCCGGTGAAGAAGTTAAATTTGCTGGAGATTTGCCTCATATTGTTGGAAGAAAATTACCAGGAACTAAGTCAACTGCAAAAGTTGTAAGAAATGGTAAGACAATTAAACTAGATTTTATTCTCGGCAAATTAGAAAGCTCTAATAGTACCTTTGTTCCTGCTTCCTCAACAGAGAATGAATATCCACTTGGTATCAAGGTTGAGGACCTACCAGATGATTATGAAGCAGTTGATGAAGGAGTAATGGTTTCAAAAGTAGATAACTCTTCAAATTCCGCAACAAAGATATTAGAGGGAGATGTTATTACAGATATACAATCAGGTTTTCAAAGATACTCTGTAAAAGATTCTGATAGCTTTAACGATATTGTTTCTAAGTTCCAGAGCGGGGATAAAATAGCCATCTTTGGTCTCAGAGGAGATTCAAGGTTTATTGTGCCAATTACAGTTGATTAGATTTATCTCAAAATAAGTAAGCTTTTTCATTTAAAATACCCTTACTTATGAAACACATACGTAACTTTTCTATAATTGCGCATATTGATCACGGCAAGTCTACACTTTCTGATAGATTAATAGAGTTCTGCGGGGGGCTATCTGCTAGAGAAATGTCTAGTCAGATCCTTGATTCCATGGAGATAGAGCAAGAAAGAGGTATTACGATCAAGGCACAGGCGGTTTCATTAGAGTATACCCATAAAGATAAAACGTACTTATTAAACTTTATTGATACACCAGGACATGTAGACTTTTCATATGAAGTTTCTAGATCACTATCAGCTTGTGAAGGAGCTCTCTTATTGGTTGACGGCTCTCAAGGAGTAGAGGCACAAACACTTGCAAATTGTTATACAGCAGTTGATCAAGGTTTAGAGGTAATTCCTGTTATAAATAAAATTGATCTTGATCAAGCTGATCCTGACAGAGTGAAGCAAGAAATTGAGGATATGATAGGCCTTGACTCAACAACAGCACCTTTAGTAAGTGCCAAATCAGGACTTGGAGTAGAGGAGCTTTTAGAAAACCTTATTGAAAAGGTACCTCCACCAGTTGGAAATATAGCAGATGAATTAAAAGCACTTATTATTGATTCATGGTTTGATCCATACCTTGGGGTTGTGTCACTTATTAGGATTGTTAATGGGGAAATTAAAGTAGGTGAAAAGATTAAAGTCTTTTCAACTAATCAAACATATAAAGTTGAAGATGTAGGAATATTTTCACCAAAAAAAATTAAGAAAGAAAAACTTTCCGCAGGAGAAGTTGGTTATTTAGTGTCTGGAATTAAAGATATAAAAGGTGCTCCAGTCGGTGATACTCTTACCTCTAATTTAAAAGATGAAATAAAACCACTTCCCGGTTTTAAAACAGTCACACCTAATGTTTTCTCTTCACTTTTCACTATAGACTCTGATGATTATGAAAGGTTTAGAGATGCATTATCTAAGCTTGCACTTAATGATTCCTCGTTAGTTTATGAACCAGAGGTTTCAGATGCTCTTGGATTTGGTTTTAGATGTGGATTTTTGGGTACTTTGCATATGGAGGTTGTGCGTGAAAGATTAGAGAGAGAATATGATTTAGATCTCATTTCAACTGCTCCATCAGTTCAGTATGAGGTTCTTAAAACAGATGGAGAGACTATTATTTGTGATAATCCATCGCAACTCCCTGAACCAAATTATATTGAAGAAATTAGAGAGCCAATTGTAAGAACAAATATTCTTACTCCAAATGAGTATGTGGGTTCAGTTATCACCTTGTGCAATAACAACAGAGGTGTGCAAAAAAATATGGAATATTTTGGTAATCAGGTATCCATTGTCTTTGAGCTACCCCTTGGGGGAGTAATTATTGATTTTTTTGATCAAATTAAATCTATTACCAAGGGTTTTGCATCTGTAGAACATTCGCTGATTGGATTTGTAAAATCTGATCTTACCAAAATTGATGTATTAATAAATAATAATAAAGTTGATGCACTTTCTATGATCGTTCATAAATCATTTTCCAATAGAAAGGCTCGTGAAATTGCAAAAAATCTTCAAAAGCTTATTCCAAGGCAGATGTTTGATGTTCCAATACAAGTTACACTTGGATCGAAAATTATCTCTAGAGAGACTGTTAAAGCATATAGGAAGAACGTTACTGCAAAGTTGTATGGCGGCGATGTAACAAGAAAAAAGAAGCTATTAGAGAAACAAAAAGAAGGTAAGAAAAAAATGAAACAACTTGGAAGTGTCTCCATACCACAAGAGGCGTTCTTAAATTATTTTAACTCAGGTGATTAATGTTTGGATTAGATAAAGATACTGGAAATTTAATAATCATAATTTCAGTTTTGGGCATTCTTGCTTGCCTTTGTCTATGGCTATTAAAAAGTTTAAATATTATTTTAAAGAACCATGATATTAAAAAGGTTGAAAATTATCTAAGTTGGATTGGAGTCTCCTTGGCGTTTCTAATTCTCTTGATGATTTTTGTTACCGCAGGTGACCTTGGTATCTTATTACTGGTTGGATCAATAGTAAGTTTTTTATTAATGATGGTAGGCTTAATTGCAAAAAATACCGAAATCGCAAAAACTGGAAGAGGTTGGTTTTTGCCATTCTTCTTAATATTTATTTTGAGAACTTTTCTTTTTGAGCCTTATCAAATCCCATCCGGTTCAATGTTACCTGGACTTAAAGTAGGAGATTTCATACTTGTAAAGAAATTTACTTATGGCATCAAGGTTAATAGAACAGGTCCACCAATAGCTTTTGGAAAAGATCCGGAGCTTGGTGATGTAGTTGTTTTTATTCCTCCTCATGACCATAGGCCATTCGTAAAAAGATTGATTGGCAAACCTGGAGATAGAATTACCTATATAAACAAGAAAATCTATGTAAACGGCAAACCTATTAATCAAAAGCTTTTAAGTGAAAAAGATAATCTAAGGATTTATGAAGAATTGCTAAACGATAGAACTATTCAGATTCAACAAATCACTTCCCGTATTAATTATCCAGAGGAATGGGAAGTTCCAAAGGGAATGTATTTTGTTGTTGGCGACAATAGAGATAATTCAAATGACAGTAGATATTGGGGCTTTGTGCCAAGAGAAAACTTTATGGGAACAGCAGATTATATTTGGATGTCTTGGGAGTGTTGGACATGTGCACCATCATTTAAGCGAGCAGGTAAAATTAATTAATGTACAAGCAGCTATATGAGAAAATTAATTATTCTTTTAAGAATGAGAATATTTTAGATCTAGTATTTACTCATAAAAGTTCTGGAGAAAAAAATAATGAGAGATTGGAGTTCCTTGGAGATGCGATTCTTGGAGCTGTAATATCCGAGGAATTATATAATCGATTTACAAACATCAATGAAGGAGACTTAACAAGAATAAGAGCAGCTCTTGTTAAAGGCTCAACTTTAATAAAAAAAGGAAAAGAGCTTGATCTTTTAGCTCTGGCAAAGCTTTCAAAAGCTGCAAAGAATTTATCAGATTTAGAGGATTCATCAATTTTGGGAACTATTTTTGAGGCACTAGTTGGTGGAATTTATTTAGACTCTTCATGGAGTGAAACCAAAGCAGTAATTTTATCTTTATATCGAAATGACCTTGAATCAATTGATATTCAAAATTCATTTAAGGACCCTAAGTCTGAATTACAAGAATATCTTCAGTCACTTGGTGAGGAGCCTCTTGAGTATATTTGCGAAAAATCTCGTAATGATTCACAAGACATTTTTGTATGTTATGTAGTTTTTAATGGAAATAAATTCACGGATTCAGGAAAATCTAAAAAGAAGGCGCAAATGAAAGTTGCAGATAAAATTCTTAGATCAATGAAATGAAAGATTTTTGTGGCTTAGTTTCCATTGTTGGAAGACCAAATGTAGGTAAATCAACTTTATTAAATAGATTAATTGAGCAAAAGATATCAATAACTTCGAGAAAGTCTCAAACTACAAGGAATAATATTTTAGGCATTAAAACAAAAGAAAATCATCAAATGGTATTTATTGATACCCCTGGAGTTCATATAAACGCTTCCAAAGTTATGAATAAAGTCTTAAATCAGAGTGCTCTTGGTGCAATTGAGGATGCTGATCTAATAATCTTCATGCTTCAAAGAAATAAAATAAATACTCTTGATGAGCCTATTCTTGAAAGACTCAAAGAAGTTAAAATAAAAAAGATTTGTGTAATAAATAAGTTAGATCAAGTTGCATCTATAAATAGCTTATTACCTGTTATTGAAAAACTACGAAGCGAACATGATTTTGCCGAAATAATTCCTGTTACCTGAAAATAATCATCTTTATGATAACGATACTAAGTTCCTTGCCAAAGAGTCATTTATGATCTCAGAAATCATAAGAGAAAAAATAATAAGATTCTTAGGAGAAGAGCTTCCACATGAAACTTATGTTCAATTGCAAAATCTCGAGGACAAAGAAAATATTATTAATATTGATGCTGAAATAATTGTAGCTAGAGAGTCACAGAAAGGAATTGTAGTCGGCAAAAATGGAGCTAAGCTAAAAAAAATTGGCGAGAAAGCTAGGATAGATCTTGAAAAATTCTTTAATAAGAAAGTTTTCCTAAAAACATGGGTAAAAACTAAAAAAAATTGGAACAATGATTCAGACTTTATCTCCAGCCTTGGTATAGGCAGTTTATATGACTGAATTATGGCATGATGCTTTTCTTTTACATCAAAGGCCATATGGCAATACGAGCGTTATAGCAGAGATGTTTACTTTGGAAAATGGTCGTATATCTGTAATTGCACGTGGTGCAAAAAAACCAAAATCTAAGTTTTTCGGTGTTTTATCTCCTTTTTCAAAATTAAGGATTACTTATCGAGGTAGGTCAGAGCTAAAAACTTTAACTAATGTGGACAAAGAAGATATTTTTTCGGATAGTTTTTCAAAGCTCTCATATACACTTCTATATATAAATGAGCTGTTAATAAAGATTCTTCCTCAAGGCGCTCCGCAAAGTGAATTATTCAATCTCTATGATAAGTTCTTAATTGAAGTAAAATCTAGCGAAGAAATCGATATAGTTCTGAGGAAATTTGAATTAGATTTATTAGAAATGCTCGGTTATGGAATTAACTTTATAAATGAGGTTGATTCTGGACAAAGCATTGAATTGAATAAATCTTATGATTTTGTTCCTGAGCTTGGCTTCAAAGAGTCTCCTAATGGACTTTTTGAAGGTAATGAAATTATCTCAATATCAAAATTAAATTTTAAGGATATAAACAAAAAGAAATTTAAATCATTAACAACAATGGCGATAGGCTATAGTCTTGACGGCGGTGATTTAAAAAGCAGAGAAATTTTTAAGACTTTAAAAAAATGATAATAGGAACAGGCATAGATATTGTTGAAATTGATCGCTTTAAGAAAATTAAAGATCTTAAAGGAATAGCAAAAAAAATCCTTCATACTAATGAACTTGAAGAATTTAATAAAAAAGCTAAAGATCAAACTATATTTCTTGCAAAAAAATTTGCGTTTAAAGAGGCTTTTGTCAAAGCGCTTGGAACTGGCTTTAGAGAGCCTTATTACTTAGATAGAATTGAGATTATTAAGGATAAATTAGGTAAACCCTCTGTTGTTACGCATGAAGAAGCAAAAAAAGAATTTAAGAATTTGGGGATAACAAAAGCGCATGTTAGTCTTTCAGATACAGAAAACTATGTTGTTGCATTTGTAGTATTAGAAACATGAATACCTTCATACTATTAGGACCACCTGGTGCAGGAAAGGGCACTCAAGCAGATCTTATTTCAGCTGATCTAGGTATCCCAAAAATAAGTACTGGCGATATATTGCGATCTGCTGTGGCCTCTAAAAGTGATTTAGGTAATAGAGTTGAAGATATTCTTAACTCTGGAAAGCTCGTCTCAGATGATATTATTATTGAATTAATAAATGATCGCATCAATCAGTCAGATTGTAAGTCTGGTTACTTATTCGATGGAGTGCCAAGAACTCTAGGGCAAGCTAATCTTTTTTTACAGAATGATATAGAGGTAAACAAGGTTATAGATATATCACTTGATGATGAACTAATTATTAAAAGGATGTCTGGCAGAAGATTTCATATAGCATCTGGTAGAAGCTATCATATTGAATTCAATCCACCCAAAGCTGAAGGCTTAGATGACGAGACAGGAGAGCCATTAATTCAAAGAGAGGATGATTTCCCTGAGACCGTTAAAAAAAGGCTTGAGGTTTATCATTCTCAAACCAAACCATTAACAGATTTTTACAAATCAAAGGCTTCAGAAGGCATTATTAGTTTTATTTCTATTAACGGTAATCAGTCAGTTGATGAAGTTTTTAGTGAAATTAAGTCTTATTTATAAAAATGAAAATAATTTCTTATGACGGCTCTATGCAAGAAAAATCGTCAATGTCAGTCCTCCTAGAAAATGATATTAAGACAGAAATAATAGAGCACGGAAAAAAAACTAGACCTTCATGGGAAACATTTTTTAAAAAATTGCATCTTCGTCATGAAGATTTATCAAACATTGATCTTTTTCTTGTTTGCACAGGTCCAGGATCTTCTTATACCGCCGTTCGATCATCAGTTAGTTTTTTTAAAGCTTTATGTACTGCATTAAATAAGCCATTAGCTGGCATTAGCTGTGACGAACTAAGAGATTTTAGACAAAAAAATAAGGGCACTGACAAAGCTAACTCGATTGAGATGATAAATCTCGTTAAGCTAAGCGTTGATGATTATTTAGACTCAGCTCCTTCTTCTGTGAATCCAATTCATGATGAGGAGCATACCTTTAGAGAGATGAATGTCTGATATTTTTTTAAGCCTCATTCTTGGTCTTATTCAAGGCCTTACAGAATTTCTTCCTATATCAAGCTCAGCTCATCTTCTTATCCCTTCTCTTGTATTTGGTGCAAATGATTTAGGATTAGGCTTTGATATTGCGGTTCATGCAGGAACTCTGTGTGCTGTTATCTATTTCTTTAAAAATGATCTAAAAATTTATGCATTATCGATATTTGATTCTTCCAACAGGTATCAAGATGAAAGAAGGGTTGCTATTAATTTATTGATTGCAACAATACCGATTGTCTTTGCAGGAATATTATTTAATGACTTAATTTCACAAAGATTAGTAACTAAAGAACTTATTGCATGGTCAAATATTTTCTTTGCTTCTCTGCTTCTATTGAGTTTTTATTTATCTAAAAAAAATAAGGATATATTTCATTTATCTATACTAATGAGCCTTTTTATAGGCTGCGTTCAAGTCTTTGCATTAATTCCAGGTGCCTCAAGGTCAGGAGTGGTAATAATGGCTTGTTTATTTTTAGGATTAAATTTAAAAGACTCCTCCAGATTTGCATGTCTTTTAGCTATTCCAACCATTTTGGGAGCATTAATCTTTTTGGTTGGTGACTCAATTGCTGCTAATTTGGATATTTTCAATGCACAACTCTTGATTGGATTTATAACCTCTGCATTAGTTGCTTTTTTTACAATTAAGTATTTTCTTCAATTTGTTGAGCGGATTGGCATGACGCCTTTTTTTGTATATAGAATCTTTTTAGGCCTGCTATTGATATTTTTGTGAAAGAGGAAGATTTCTTTTATGTAAACAATATTCTTCACTATAGGATTAGTGATAAAGAAAGTTTAAGCTTTGATTTTCTTAAAGGTAGGTTATTTAATCGACTGAAGAGGATTGAACATGAATCATTAATTAAGAAAGCTATAGGTAAAAATAAAGTTAAATTAAAAATTTTTGACGCCACAGCAGGATCACTTATAGATTCAATAATTTTTTTAAAGCTTGGTCACAGAGTTGTTGCATGCGAGCAAAGTAAAATTCTATATAGGCTTTTAGATGACGCTATTTTAAGAGCAAAGAATGAGTATAATTTTTTTGAAAATCTCTCATTTATCAATTCAGACTCAGCAAAAATTATAGACTCTCATTTAGATTCAGATATTTTCTATTTTGATCCAATGTTTAAAGACATAAAACAAAATATAAAACGATCTGGAACGCTGCAAAAAATAGGTAACGTGTTAAGTCTTGAGAGACTGGAAGATACAAGCCAACAAATTTTTAATCAAATATTAAAAAAGAAATATAAAAAGATTATTGTTAAAAGACCAATTAAAAGTAATCCACTTCATGAAAAAATAAACTATCAAGTTAAAGGAAAAGCAATTAGATATGATATTTATATTAAAACCTAATTATGGTGCCCCATATCTGAGTCGAACAGATACTCCCGAAGGAACGCGATTTTGAGTCGCGCGCGTCTACCAATTCCGCCAATGGGGCAAGTGGCTAATTGTAGCTAACTATTCATTCTTTTAAAATTAGTGAGTAATGAAAACAATAGAATTTGACTACAACTTGCCGGAAGAGTTAATTGCATCTTATCCAAGTAAGGATAGAACTAAAAGCAGGCTTCTAATTGATGCAAATCCTGAAGAGCACAGAATCTTTTCAGAAATAGATAAGTTTATAAACAAAGATGATTTATTAATTCTTAATAACACCTCAGTTTTGCCTGCAAGACTGTTTGGAAAAAAAGAAACCGGTGGAGAAGTTGAAGTTTTTCTTGAGAGAATTATTGGCGAGACTTCAGCGCTTGTTCAAATTCGCTCTTCAAGATCTCCCAAGCCAGGCACGCTTATAATCGTTGAAAAAAATGAGCATCGACATAAATTGTTATGTAAGGATCGCAAAGAGGGATTCTTTATTGTATCAAGAATCAGTAGCCGCTCCAACAGCTGGACTTCATTTTGATAACTTATTATTAACAAATATAGAAAAGATTGGAGCAAAAATTAGGTATATAAATTTAACAGTTGGTGCAGGAACTTTCCAGCCAGTAAAAGCAGAAAATATAGAGGATCATAAAATTCATAGCGAATATATAAGTGTTTCAAAGGAGCTAGTTACTGAAATAATCAATACCAAAAAGATCGGTGGAAATATAATTGCAGTTGGGACAACTTCTTTAAGAGCTATAGAAACTGTTTTTTCAAAGAAATTAGATCAATTCGATGGTTTAACAGATATATTTATTTATCCAGGATATAAATTTAAGGCTGTAGATAAGTTAATTACAAATTTTCACTTGCCAAAATCAACCTTGTTGATGCTCGTGGCTGCATTTATAGGTTTTGATAGAATGAAAGAATTATATGAAATAGCAATAAAAAAGAGATATAGGTTTCTTTCTTATGGAGATGCAATGTTTCTTACTAGAAAATGAGATACAAACTTTTAAAAAAAGATGGATACGCTAGAAGGGGTTTCTTAGAACTTCAACATGGCAATATTCAAACACCAGTATTTATGCCTGTTGGAACAAATGCAACAGTCAAGGGCTTAACTGTAGAGGATCTTGAAGAAACAGGCTCACAAATAATCCTTTCAAATACTTATCATTTAATGCTCCGTCCAGGTGACGAGATCATAAAGGAGCTTGGCGGCCTTCATAATTTTTGCAATTGGCAAAAACCTATTCTTACAGATTCCGGTGGCTTTCAGGTTTGGAGTTTAGGCGATTTAGCAAAAGTCTCAGAGAAAGGGGTAAGTTTTAAATCACCTTATGATGGAAAGAATATATTTATGAGTCCAGAAGATTCCATTCAAATTCAAGAAAATCTTGGCTCGGATATTGTGATGGTATTTGATGAGTGTACAAACTATCCATCTCCAAAGAAAGAAGCGCAAAAATCTATGGAGCTGTCAGCAAGATGGGCAGCTAGATCAAAAGACGCTCATAAATCACAATCAGCATTATTTGGGATTGTGCAAGGAGGAATGTATGAAGATTTAAGAGAAGAGTCATTAAACAAATTAATTGAAATTGATTTTGATGGAATTGCACTTGGCGTGGAAATGTTTGACTGCGTCTTGCCTACAAGGAATGCAAGGAATGGACAGCTTATAACAAGCACAGGCGTGATAAACATTAGGAATGCGAAATATAAAAATGATGATTCACCGATAGATGAAAATTCAGATTCTAAGGTTTGTAAAAATTATTCAAAAGCCTATTTACATCATTTAGATAAAACTAATGAAATGTTAGGATCAATGCTTGCCAGCTATCACAATATCTATTATTACCATGAGCTTATGAAGCAAATTAGGCAATCAATTGATGACGATATATTCGTAAACTTTGCAAAAGACTTTTATAATAGTCGAAATTTACCAATTCCAGATTATTTGGAGGGCTTATAAATGGAATTTTTCCCACTATTATTTTTACTTTTTTTATTTGCTTTGTTGTACTTCACAACAATTAGGCCTCAACAAAAACGCCAAAAAGAAATCAATGCAATGCTTGATGCGCTTGAAAAGGGTGATGAAATATCAACTGCAGGCGGAATTCTTGGAAAGGTAAGAAATATTAAAGGCCCTTATGTAGCAATTGAAGTTAGCGAAAATGTTACTTTCAAAATTCAAAAGACTGCAATTGCGAATACTTTACCAAAAGGAACTATAGATTCCATAAATAGTTAGTTTATGAATAAATTTCCGACATGGCGCTACTTTGTAATTATTGCAGTGCTTATGCTTGGGATACTTTATGCTCTGCCTAATCTTTATCCTGCTCAACCAGCAATCCAGGTAGCTTATACAGATTCATCTAAATCTGCAGATCAATCTTTGCTCAACACAATCCGCGAGGAGATCGCTAAGCAAGATATAGAAATATCAGAAATTAATCTTAAGAATAACAACATAGTTGCTCAGTTTTCTTCTGTAGAAGATCAACTTATTGCTAAAACAGCTCTGCAAAAAGCTTTACTTGATAGAGTTATTGTTGCACTAAAGCTTGAACCTACAACTCCAGATTGGTTAGCATCAATTGGCGGACGACCCCTTAAACTTGGTCTTGATTTATCAGGTGGTGTTCATTTCTTATTAGAGGTAGATGTAGAAACGGCTTTGGGTGATAAAGTTGATGGCCTTTTAAACTCTTATAGAAAGAAATTTAGAGCTGAAAACATAAACTATATTTCTTCATCAATTTCAGGTGATCAGGTCACATTCAAATTTAAATCAAGTGAGGATTATGAAAAAGCATTAGATATATTTCTAACAGATACTCTTACTCCTACCGGATTTCAATTTGATTTAGTAGAGCAAAGCAATATCTCAACTTTAAAGGTAAGTTATTCTGATATTGCGATTAAAGAGCTAAGGGATTATGCGGTTAAGCAAAACTTAATGACCCTTAGAAATAGAGTTAACGAATTAGGGGTATCAGAGCCTGTTGTTCAACGACAAGGGGCAAATCGGATTGTAGTTGAATTACCCGGTGTACAGGATACTGCAGCTGCAAAAAAGATTATTGGTAAGACAGCAAATCTAGAGTTTAGACTTGAAGCAAAATCTAATGCATCACGTCTAAGGAAAACTGAGTTTGAGTACAAAGATGAGAGGTATGGTACGGCATTTTTAGAGAATGATGTGATTGTTACCGGAGATCGAGTTACAAATGCAAATACAGGTTTTGATGAAAGTGGTTTTGCGCAAGTAAATATTACCTTAGATATGCAAGGTGGAAGAGCTATGCAGCGAGCAACCAATGGGAATGTTGGGAGAAGGCTTGGTGTCTTATTTGTTGAGCAGAAAAGTAAATCTACACTTGTTGAAGATGAGTTTGGCAATGAAGTTATTGAGCAAACTTCATACATTGAAAAAAATATAATTAATCTTGCAACAGTTCAAGCTGTATTGGGAACTAACTTCAGAATTACTGGCGTTGGCTCACCACAAGAAGCAAGCGAGCTTGCACTGCTATTAAGAGCTGGTGCTTTGGCTGCACCAATGAAGTTTGTTGAGGAAAGGACTGTTGGACCAAGTCTTGGAAAAGAAAATATTGAACTAGGAATGAGATCAGTAATGATTGGATTTTTAATGGTTATTCTTTTTATGGGTTTTTATTATCGATTATTTGGTCTGGCAGCAAATGTGGCTCTAACATCAAATCTTGTCCTTATTACCGGGATCATGTCATTGCTTGGAGCTACATTAACTTTACCTGGTATTGCAGGTATTGTTCTAACAGTTGGTATGGCCGTTGATGCTAATGTTTTAATATTTTCTAGAATCAGAGAAGAGCTAAAAGGAGGCAAAAACCCGCATCAAGCAATCCAAGATGGGTTCTCGAGAGCATTTGTTACAATTTTTGATGCAAACATCACAACTCTGATTGCAGCTTTAATTTTGTATGCAATTGGAACAGGGCCAATTAAAGGGTTTGCTGTAACACTTTCTATAGGGATTATTACATCAATGTTTACAGCAATAATGGGTACTAGAGCAATCGTTCAATTAATGTATGGTTCAAGAAATATACAGGAGCTTAAAATCTAATGAATATTAATTTCATGCGCTTTAGAAAGATTGCAATTACTATTTCATTAATTTTGTTTGTAGGTTCAATTGGATCTATTTTTACAAAAGGTCTTAGTCTTGGCTTAGATTTTAGTGGAGGAACACTTGTTGAGATTCAGTATGAGGACTCCGTAGATCTTCAAGAAATTAGAGGCGTGTTGAGTGAAAATGGCTATGAGGATTTTCAAGTTGTTAATTTTGGATCAAGCTTGGATGTTCTTATTAAAATTGCTGATCAGCCTGGAAATAGCTCTCTTGGTGAAATGATTTCGAAGGCGAGCTTAAACGAATTGAATTTGTTGGCCCTCAGATTGGTTCAGAATTGAGAGACCAAGGCGGCCTAGGAATGCTCGTCGCTCTTGGAATGATCTTGCTTTATGTTGCTTTTAGATTTCAGTATAAATTTGCTTTAGGAGCTGTGGCTGCACTAGGACATGATGTCGTTATTATCTTGGGCTTATTCTCAATTTTTGCATGGGATTTTGATCTTTCCGTCTTAGCTGCTCTTTTAGCAGTAATAGGTTACTCACTTAACGACTCAATAGTCGTGTCTGATAGGATTAGAGAAAACTTTAGATCAGAAAGAGCTTTAGGCTCTGAGGATTTAATAAATCTATCTCTTAATCAAACCCTTAGCAGAACAGTAATTACATCTTTAACCACATTGCTCGTTTTATTTGCACTATTTTTCTTTGGTGGCGAAGCAGTTAGGGGATTTAGTTTAGGTCTTATTATTGGAGTTCTCATTGGAACATACTCATCACTTTATATTGTTACAACAATACTTATTTCATTAAATTTATCTCAAGAAGATATGGCTGTGCCTGATGTTGAGGGTGCAGAATTTGATGATATGCCCTAAGTTTTACTTTCTAGATTAGATTTAACAGCCTGAAGTATTGGCTTAAAACACTTTGGCGAACAACAAACAATATTCTCGCTATCATGATACTTTGGATTCCCATTAAAGTCTGAAAGGAGGGCTCCAGCTTCTTCAGCAATAACTATTCCTGCTGCAACATCCCAGGGCTTAAGACCATTACCCCAGAATCCATCTAATCGCCCAGCAGCAATATAAGCTAAATCTAGAGCAGAACAACCTGTTCTCCGAATAGTAATTTCATTTTTGTAAAGCTCCATAAAAGTTCCAAGCAAGTTATATTTATAATTTTGCTCTGGAGT
>LUMI01000456.1_pt1 | contig 20056 bp, 20 predicted proteins | sample 729681 | NCBI WGS metagenome assembly LUMI01 (sample SAMN03860267, study PRJNA289734) | marine metagenome | biome: seawater column; feature: ocean; material: water; isolation source: Red Sea water column Station 34 - depth 10m | place: Saudi Arabia: Red Sea | collected 2011-10-15 | depth 10 m
AGCAGGTTCCAGACTTTCCTTCGCAGGGCCATGGGGGTGTTCTGGGAATCGATCCCGAGAACGTTCACTCCCCTGAGGATAAAGGGAAACACGGTGATGGGCAAATCAGGAGAAGCAACATTCCCGGTGACAGCCACCGCACCTCCGGCCTGGCAGGCTTTGATCATGGTCGAGAGGGTATTTCCTCCGACGGTATCGATTCCTCCGGCCCATAACTGTTTCAGCATCGGTTTGCCCGATTCATCATTGACCTCCTCACGACCGATGATTTCCGTGGCACCGAGTTCCCTGAGAAAACCGGCGGCTTCTGTTTTTCCACTGGAAGCCTTTACCTGAAACCCTAACCCTGCCAACAAGGCTACTGAAACACTACCGACTCCTCCACTGGCGCCGGTGACAACAATCGGTCCCTGCTCAGGAGTCAAACCCTGGTGCAGGAGTGCATTTACGGAAAGTCCAGCGGTGTATCCTGCGGTTCCGTAAACCATGCTCTCCCTCAAGGTCATCCCTTCGGGCAAAGGCACCACCCAAGCCGAAGGAACCCGGATGAACTGACCGAATCCCCCGGAAGTGTTCATTCCGAGATCGTAACTGGTGACGATCACCGAATCCCCGGATTTGAATTCGTCGGAACTGCTCGACTCAACAATTCCTGCAGCATCGATTCCCGGAGTATGGGGATACTCGCGGGTGACACCTTTGGCACCGATGCAGGAAAGCCCGTCCTTGTAGTTCAGTGACGAATAATGAACCCGGACCAGCACCTCACCTTCCGGAAGGTCGTCGGTGCTGCGTGTTTCGATTTTCCGGGAATATTGCTTTTCTTCCGCCTGACGGACGACCAGGGCTTGAAAACTTGTACTCATGAGTGCTGAATGGATAAGGGTTGTGAATTCATCGGCCCCTGAAACTCGGTTTCTTCCAGGAACCGGACTCGGTTTTCAATCGCTTGAAGATCCTCTTCGCTGCAGGAAAGCATGTCCAGATCATCGTTTCCCATGATGAAAATCAACATCGGACCCCAACATGATTTTCCATCAAATTCCCATTCCGTCTGTCTTTCCTGCCAGGCGCCTTCCCCATCGACAAAACCAAGATAGCTGTCGCCAAGATTGAGCAGATCGGTCGAATCACAACGGAGCAGGTCGCAGAGATTTTCAAGATCGATGGTTTCCTCGATCAAATCGATGTGCCGCTCATCCGGATCGATCAGGATCCAACTGCCGTACTGAACAAAACCTTCCATATCCTCAGGTCACATTAAAATCTTCAGCCCGCCGCATCCGTTTTGAACCGGAATATGACTTTCAGGAAGACTCGTGTTAGCTTGTTTCACCATGACCGATTCATCGCTCCAGCATGTTGTCATCTACACCGACGGTGCCTGCTCCCCGAACCCCGGGACGGGAGGCTGGGGTGCAGTTCTGATTTCCCAAAAACACCAGCAACGCAAGGAACTTTCCGGAGCAGAAGCTGATACAACCAACAACCGCATGGAATTGACTGCCGCGGTGGAGGCCCTTTCCGCCCTGAAGCAACCATGCCGGGTTGAACTGTATACCGATTCCAGCTATCTCCGCAACGCCTTCGAGCAAAAGTGGCTTCAAAACTGGCAGTTGAAAAACTGGCGGACCAGTGGCGGTAAAGCGGTGCTCAACCGTGACCTCTGGGAAAAACTGCTCCGACTGGATCAACTGCACCAGGTCAGCTGGCATTGGGTCAAAGCCCATGCGGGAGACCCTGAAAATGAACGTGCCGACGCCCTCGCAGTTGCCGCTCGTAAAGAACTGGCGGCCGAATCCTGAGATTTCCTACAAATTTTTTCGGATCGTCTGCAGCATCTCCTCAATCTGTGACGGGTTCAACTGTCCGTCGACACTGAAAACCACTTTCCCCTCACGGTCAAAAATCAGCACATCGTTGCTGTCATCAGCAAGACCCCATTGCTGGACCAGGATCTTCTCCAGATCTCTGACGTAGGTTGTGTCCGGATAATCCTTTTGCTTGCTTTCCAATTTCATTTGGATCGCGAAATTGGGCATCCAGGTAGCCGCCATGTTGATCACCGCGACGGAACCATATTTCTGCTTGTCAAAATCCTCGGCTTTGATCGCTTCGCTGGCATCATTGTTGAGGTCCGCCTCATCGGGATCAGCATAGAAAAGGGCAAATACCTTCCCCTGGAGTTCGCTGCTGCTCCAGCTTTCACCATTGATCCTTCCCCCCTTGTCTCCGGAAAGCTCGATCAGCGGAGGCACCTCTCCCAGCGGAAGTTCAGCCTGAACCAGCCAGGGAGTCAACGACACAACCATAACAAGGATCCATAGACGCATATTGATCTCCTCAATGAAGTGAATCATTCAGCCCTGCGTAATGGAAAACATGAAGTGTTAAGCCCCGGGAGCAGGAATGTCCGGGATCCCAAGGCATGGCGGAAGTCTTATGGAACCGTCAGCACGCTGACCGTTTTCGATCAGGGCAATCAAAGTCCGGGAGACAGCAATCGCAGTTCCGTTGAGCATATGGACGAATCGGTTGTTGCCGGTCTGCTTGTCCTTGAAACGGATGTTCAGCCTCCTGGACTGATAATCGGTACAGTTCGAAGTTGATGTGATTTCCCCCCATTTCCCCCGACCGGGCATCCATGCCTCGAGATCGTATTTGCGATAGGCAGGGGAACCCAGGTCTCCGGTGCAGATATCGACCACCCGGAAAGGAATTTCAAGATCCTGGCAGATTCGTTCCTCGATTTCACGCATCCGCTCATGCATTTCCTCCGAGCGATCGGGGTGGGTGAAGGCGAACATTTCGATTTTGGAAAATTGATGAACCCGGTACAAACCCCTCGATTCACGTCCGGCAGCACCTGCTTCGGTTCGGTAACAATGGGACAGTCCTGCGTAAAGCAGGGGGAGTTGGTCCGCGTCGATGATCTGGTTCGCCAGCAGCCCCCCAAGAGTGATTTCCGCGGTGGCGATCAGGGAAAGGTCACTGTTCTCAACGGAGTAGATCTGTGTTTCCTCGCCCCTTGGGTTGAAGCCGATGCCGTCCAGAATCTGGTTTCGGGCGAGATCCGGGGTCATGAACGGAGTGAAGCCCTCCTCTCGGAGCAGGTTTAGTGCGTAATTCGCGAGAGCCAGTTCCAGGAAAACCGCCTGGTTTTTGAGGTAATAAAACTTCTGTCCCGCCACCTTGGCCCCGCCTTCAAAATCAACCAGGTCGAGGGATTCCATCAGATCCACATGGTCCTTGGGTTCAAATTCGAACTCAGGGACCTTGCCCACCTCCCGCAAAGGGAGGTTGTCTTCATCGGTCAAGCCGATCGGTGAATCAGGATGGGTCAGATTTGGAATCATCCTGTGGAGATCATCCCGTTTTTCCTTCAATTCCCGGAAGTTTTCCTCGAGCTTGCTTTCTTCGTCGCGAAGTGATTTGGATGATTCGATCAAAGGCTGCCGTTCCTCCTGGGAAAGCGGCTGCTTCATTGTTTTACTGATCTCGTTACGCTGCTGTCGAATGGTATCGAGTTGGGTGTTCATCGCCCGAACTTCTTCATCAAGACGAAGCAGTTCGGGAATATCGAGATCCAGGTTCCGGTTTTTACAGTTTTCCGCAATGGTTTCGCTTTGGGAGCGAATCAGTTTCAGGTCAAGCATAAGAATGAAGTCAAAGGTTTGGAGCCAACTGGTAATACTGAAGATGCTGCTGCATTCCTCTTGCGGCAGCAAGCAGCCGGGGATCTTCAAAACGGCGTCCCATCAGCTGGATGCCCACAGGCAGTCCGTCCTTGGTGTGTTTCCCCGGAATCGAGATCGCAGGACAGCGGGTTAAATTCGGCAAAACACTACAAAGATCCGCAAGCAGGAAACGGGGAAACCGGACCGAGGATGAAATCGAATTCCTCGAACAGCTTTCCGATCTGCTGTTCCATCCCGGCCCGGACCCGGGTCGCACGCCCATAAAACTGATCGTAATACCCTGAACTGAGGACGAAGGTACCGAGCATGATCCGGCGCTGGACTTCCCTGCCGAAACCTTTGCTTCTGGAATCCGAATACAATGATTTCAGGTTCGCCTCTTTCTGACTGCGGACCCCATAACGGATGCCGTCAAAGCGTCCCAGGTTGGAACTGGCTTCTGCAAAAGCAAGGATGTAATAGGTTGGAATCACGAAGCGGAGAAACTCCAGCGGGCGTTTTTCAATCACTGCGCCTTCTTTCAGCAGCATCGATTCGGCCTCGGAAATCGCCTCGATGACTTCTGCGTCAACCACTTCGGGATCCAGGTAGGTTTCCGGAAGACAGAAACGTTTCCCCTGCAGTTCCAGATCTTTTCCGTCACCTACCAGGGTCTGGTCGGAAGAGGTGCTGTCCCTCGGGTCATGCCCCTGGATCACTTCCAGAGCGTAACTGCAGTCTTCCGAGCTTTTCGCCAGGCAGCCGATCTGGTCCAGGGAAGAGCCGTAGGCGACCAGCCCGTAACGTGAAACACTTCCATAACTGGGCTTCACCCCGGTCACCCCGCACAGCGATGCAGGCTGCCGTACGGAACCTCCGGTATCGGAACCCAGTGCCAGCAGGACCATGCCGGAAGCTACCGAAACAGCAGCGCCTCCGCTGCTTCCTCCCGGAACCCTGTCACGGTCCCAGGGATTGAGCGTCGGGCCGTAGGCCGAATTCTCCGTGGAGGAACCCATCGCGAATTCATCCATGTTGGTCTTGCCGATGATGATGGCGTCCGCGGCTTTCAGCCTTTCCACCACATGAGCATCGTAAGGTGAGGCATAATCCTCCAGGATGGCCGAGGCACAGCTTCCATTCAACTCAGGATCCTGGATGCAGATGTTGTCCTTGATCGATACCGGAATGCCTGCCAGGGGCCCAAGTTTTTCTCCTGATGCAGCTCGCTGGTCAATCTCCCTGGCTTTTTTCAGGGCCGTTTCCCGGTCCAGTCGCGAACGGAAAACATTCAAATCCGAATCATGAGCCTCAATCCGGTCATAAGCCGATGCCATGACCTCCTCGGAGCGGATTTCACCCCCACGGATTTTTCCCGAGAGCTCTTGCAGAGAAGCGCTTTCAACCATCAATTGCTTATTCTGTATCGGAGAGAAAAGATCATATCAGAAAGAAACATCACCTCAGGGCGATAACCCGATGGAATCATCCGGCAGTTTCTTTTTCCAGATCCTGAACCAGATTGATGTATTCCTGCATCGCCTCTTCGGAGGTCTTGCCCTGAAGCTTATTCCAGGCATCGTACTTGGCTCGGCCTTCAAAATCGGCAAATCCCGGTCGGGTCCCGCTCACATCCCCTTCGGTGCCCTGTTTGTAGAGGCTGTAAAGCTGGAGCAGGACATCGTTGGGCGGTCTCTTGGGCAGTTTGGTCGCGCGGTCTGCCGCATCTCTGAAATCTTCTTCAATTGGCATGTTCATCCTCTTTGGTTGTAAAGGTGTGAAAAAGGAATAAGATGAATGATTTAGCATGATGCTGAAACGTCTAAGTTTCAACCTGATTTAAACCGGAAAGCAGGGAATAGGGCGTGGAAAAAATGAAGCCATGCTTCCAATGCCTCCTTTGAAAATAGCATGTCGGCCCAGAAGCAAGAACTCCAAGAGCTAGATCGAATTTCAATTCTCTTCCAACTCGGCTTCCGTCCGTTTTTCCTTGGAGCAGGGATGATCGCGGTGCTCTTCATGATTCTCTGGACCGCCTCCTACAGCTTTGGCTGGGCCCACAGTTTTCCTAGAATGTCCTCCATTCACTGGCATGCCCATGAGATGCTTTACGGTTATGCGATGGCAGTAATTGCGGGATTCCTGCTGACGGCGGTCTGTAACTGGACAGGACAGCCTGCTCTTCAGGGAACCGGACTGATGCTCCCCTTTTTACTCTGGCTGGCGGCAAGGCTGGCATCGATGCTCGACCTCGCCGTTTCACCGTGGCTGATGCTGGTATGCGATCTCGGATTTTGGATCCTGCTGAGCGTAGCGGTGATGAAACCGATCCTTAAAGTTCGACAATGGCGTCAGTCCGGGATCCTCGCCAAACTGCTGCTTCTCGGTTTCTCAAACCTCGCCTTTTATGCGGGAATCATGGGTTGGTTTGCCGACGGCATTCGTTGGGGGCTTTACGGAGGGCTGTATCTCATCATCGGACTGGTATTGACCATGGGCCGCCGGGTGATTCCATTCTTTACCGAACGAGGAGTGGGTTATTCGGTGGAACTGAAAAACTCGAACTGGCTGGACCTCTGCGGCATCGTCATCTTCCTTTTCTTTTTTGCCTGGGAGTTATTGTTCCCCGGATCCGATTATTCCGCCCATTTTGCTTTGGCCCTCTTCGCGATTCACGCCATTCGGATTTCAGGATGGCTCACCCCGGGAATCTGGAAAAAACCTCTGCTTTGGAGCCTATTTGCCGCCTATTTGTTTATGATCTCGGGCTTTCTGCTCCACGCAGGAACACACTATTTCGGATGGAATCCCTTCCTCGCCGTGCATGCCTTCGCAATGGGCGGGATTGGCTTGATCTCACTGAGCATGATGGCCCGGGTTTCCCTCGGTCATAGCGGACGCAGCATCCATGAACCTCCTTCAAACCTCACATACGCCTTGGCGTTGCTGATCAGCGGAGTCATTTTTAGGGTCTTTTTCCCGCTGCTATGGCCTGAGGAATACCTGACCTGGATTGCCCTTGCCCAGGTGTTTTGGATTTTAGCCTTCGGAATCTTCCTGTTGCTCTATTATCCGATCCTGACCCGTCCAAGAATCGACGGACTCCCGGGCTGAACCTGAATCTTCCCACACGTGATTGCAGGGTTTTTCCCAGTTCAGCGGGTCAGAACCCTGTAGATTCCAACCAGTACCACCAGCATCAGCACCGCACCCAGCCAGCGGTAAAAAGCCTCGGTCCGCAGCCTGAGCAGATGATCATGAAACTTCATTCCCAAAAGGTGACCAAGCAGGTTCACCGGCAACAACCACCATTGCCAATCCAGGTGAAGATCGACCCCGGAATAAAACAGGATCACCAGTTTCGGAGGGGAAAGGACAACCCAGAGCGCCAGCAAACTGTCCCGAAGCCGATGACGTTCGATCCGGTGCCCTGCCACCGCAACGATCAGGGGAGAACCGATCAATGCCAATCCGGAGAGGTACCCCCCCAGCATGAGCACCAGGGTGTTTGACCAACCGCCCACTTTGAGCTGGATGAAAGGCCGGATGTAATTGACGGAATACATCAACACCACGCCGAATACGAGCAACAGCAGCCAGGTCTCAGGAATCGTGATCAGACCAAATAAACCAAACAGCACCGGGATCGCCATCACCTTGATCATCTTTAATAATTGCATCCAATCGACATTCCTGAATCTGAGGAAAACCGTCGAAATCCCCACCACGAAGGCATGGACAACCGCCAAAGGCATGATGTCCAAAGGCGAGTCCACCACCATCAGTGCAAAAGGTAAGGTCAACACCAATCCCCCGAATCCTAAACCCGATCGGATGAACCCCGACCAAAGAAAACAGAGCATCAGCCCTGAGACGACAAAAGGGGTTAATTCCATCTCATCCTTCTTGGCAAATTCCTTACTTTCACTTAAAACCGGTGCTGATATAAATTTTTGTTTGAAATCTTCATATTCATGTATATGATAGAAGTCCTATTTTTTTAATGTTTTTTTGTTAATCACTTCTTTTAAGGAGATGAAGTATGATCAGTAAATCATTTCTCAGAAGTCTACTTTCATCATTCTTGGTTTTCGGGATGATATTAGGTTCCGCTTCTGCTGCCAAATTCAATCTGAGGGCAACTGCCAACTCAAATGAAAATGATGAAGACTATGACGGTTTAGTGGTCTTCAAAAATTATGTGGAAGCAGCATCCAACGGTGCCATTTCAGTAGAACTTTTTATTGGTACCCAACTTTGTTCAAAAGGTGCAGAGTGTCTTCAGGGTGTAGCAGACAGTTCAATTGACATCTACATTTCCACTTCGGGTGGCGCAGCAGGAATCTTCCCCTACGTACAGGTTCTTGATTTGCCTTATCTGATGAGCAATGACCGGATTGCAGAACATGTTCTCACCGGTGATTTTACCAGAACCATGAGGCAAATGGCTCTTGAGGATTCAGGAGGAAAAATCCGGCTGATGACAATTGGTAACACAGGTGGATGGAGAAATTTCGCGAATACCAAACGACAAATTGCTGAGCCTTCTGACATGCGCGGATTAAAAATCCGAACCGTGGTTGCAGATCTTCCACAGGAATTGGTGAAAGCTTTGGGTGCGTCTCCAACCCCGATTCCCTGGCCGGAACTCTTCACCTCGTTTCAGACCGGTGTCGTTGAAGGTTCAAAAAATGGCATCACCGACATCATGAACATGAAATTCCCGGATGCAGGTTTGAAATATGTAACCTTAGACGGTCATGCCTATATGGGTGCTTTGTGGTGGATGTCGAATGACACCTTCATGTCCATGCCTCATGATATGCGTCGTGTTGTTGTAGACGGTTTTGCTGCTCTCCAGCAGGCCACCTTCGCATCACCAAAGCGTAAGTCCATTAAGGCCTACGAAGATTTTGTCGCCGGAGGAGGAAATCTTTATGTTCCAACTCCTGCTCAAAAAGCTAGCTTCAAAAAAGCTGCTACACCTGTCTATGACTGGTTCAAATCCAATGTCAAAAATGGTTCGAAAATCTTCAATGCTCTGACCAGTGCTGTGACCAAAGCAGAAGGTGACATCGAGTCCGGAACCTTACAGGACATCAACTGATTAAATTTCTGGAGTGCTCATAGAACTCCAATTTAAGTCACTTATTTATATCAAAGGGTGACTGAAGCCGAAAAGTTTCAGTCACTCTCCTATCACCTCACCGATCTACAAGGCCCTGATCATGGTCATCAAATAAGGAGATTGATACCATGATGTTCTTGCTCAAAAGCCTTGTTCTGTTGAATACCTTCATTTTAAGAATTGGAAGACACCTGGCTTGGATAGCCATAGGGTTGATGGTCGTCATTATCCTGGTGCAGGTCCTTTTCCGATACGGGTTGAATTCAGCACTTCCATGGCCTGATGAAGCAGCGCGTTTTTTAATGCTCTGGATGACCGGTTTAATCGCACCCAGTGCCTATCGTTGGGGAGGTTTTGTTTCTATAGAAATGCTGCTTCGGATGTTTCATCCAAGAGCAGGAGCTTTTATCAGTCTGTTGCTGTTGATGATTTCATTGATGGTTCTTGTCATCGGTCTTCAATTTGGATGGAAACATGTCAACTCCGGCTGGCTTTTCGCATCCTCGTCACTCAAATGGCCTCTTCATTTGATTGGGATGCAAGCAACACCGATCAAACTGGCCTGGATGTACTTATCCCTTCCAGTCGGACTTGGACTGATGACATTGGTCAATGTGGAATTGATCATCAAACAATTCTATAAAATTTGGGACCCTGAACGGGAATTGCCTCGTGATCCTGATCAACCCGTTTCTGAGGACAACTGAATGCTCGCATTTTTCCTTCCTCTCTTTCTGTTGTTCCTGATGATCGGCCTGCCGGTATTTTTCGGGCTTTTGGCCGCTCCGGGGCTTCTGCTCTGGCTCAATGATCAACAACGGGATCTCGCCCTGCTTTACAGAAATGTTTACAACGGAATGGACAGTTTCCCCTTGATGGCAATTCCATTTTTTATGCTGGCTGGAGTCTTGATGAACCGTGGTGGAATCACAACCCGACTGGTCGAGTTTTCCCAAGCGATGATGGGTCATTTCAGGGGTGGCCTGGCTCACGTCAATATTCTGAGTTCCATGCTGTTTGCGGGTCTATCAGGTTCTGCGGTAGCAGATACTTCGGCCCTGGGATCGATGCTGATTCCGGCTATGGAAAAAAACGGTTACAGCCGTAAATTTTCTGCTGCCATCACCGCAGCCTCTTCCGTGATCGGGCCGATCATTCCACCTTCAGGGATCATGATCATTTATTCCTACGTGATGGGAGAAAGTGTTGCAGCTCTTTTTCTGGCAGGGATCATCCCGGGAATCCTTGTAGGAGTGGGGTTGATGATGATGACCTGGTTCATGGCACAGCGTTATGACTTCCCGGCAGCAACAGCAAGGGCCAGTTGGGGTGCCCGAGGACAAGCTTCGTTAAAGGCCTTCTTTCCTCTTATGACGCCGGTGATCATCCTGGGAGGGATTTTAGGAGGGATTTTTACTCCAACCGAGGCTTCCGCCGTTGCCGCATTTTACGCCCTTATGGTCAGTCTTTTCATTCTCAAATCCATGACCACCCGGGATCTGCCCAAAGTGTTGATGGAAGCAGCGATGACGTCCTCGGTGGTTCTGCTTCTGGTTGGCGCCGCGATGGCTTTCAAAACCGTGGTGAGCCTTTCCCATGCTCCAGAAATCTTGGCAGCTTGGATTCTCAGTCTTTCTGAAAATCCTTTAATCCTCTTATTCCTGATCAACCTTCTTTTATTTGTTGTTGGGATGTTCCTTGATGCAGGTCCCGCCATCATCATCCTTGCTCCGATTTTGGGACCAATCTTCACTGATTTGGGGGTGCATCCGGTCCATTTTGCGATTATCATGAGTGTCAACCTGACCGTCGGGCTGGCCACTCCACCGATGGGGCTGGTACTCTTTGTTGCTTCTTCTGTTTCTGGAGAAAAAATTGAATCGATCTCAAAGGCGATTCTTCCATTCCTAGCCATTGAAGTTATAGTGATTTTTCTGATCACCTACGTGGAACCGATTTCTTTGGGAATCCCCAGGTTTTTTGGATTTATCTCAGGCGGGTAGGGAATTCTATGAGGATGAAATCGGTGAAAGATCATCGAAAAGGATAAAGCCAAACCCGGTAGTCATCAATCAGCAGATGCGCTTTTTCAATCTGTTCCTTCGTCATTTTCTTGACCACTTCTTCCTGACTGATCGCCGCATCAGGATCTCCGCCGATCGCAGAAAGGACGTACCAGGCATAGGCCCGGACAAGATCAGGAGCAGGCATTCCGATTCCGACTTCGTAGTACCACCCGACTCCAGACTGGGCTCCAGGGTGCCCTTTCATCGCGGAACGCAAGTACCAGTCAAAGGCTCTAATTTCATCTCGTTCCACTCCAAGCCCCATCGCATACATCACGCCAATCAGTTCTTCGGCTTCAGCATTCCCCGAGCGGGCAGCGGGAATCAATTCTTCCATGGCCTGCTCAAATTGATTGGCTTCCATCAGATCCCGGGCTTTTTCAAGATCTGCCAAAGCATGAAACGACAGGTGAAAGAAAACACAACAAAACAGAAAAAGTTTCTTGGACATTTTGCTCCTTCCACAAATTGGAAATTTCTTCTCGTTCCTTCTCTCTTTTTTTTCCTTGGGTTCCAATTTGTCAGTGCTTCAAATTTGAAACCACTTTCGGAGAAGGATTTTCTTCCTGTGAATCAAAAAAAAGTAAAATTGGGAAGACTCTTATTTTATGATCCTATCCTTTCAGGAAATCGCAATATTTCCTGTGGAACCTGCCATAACCATATCCACCATGGAGCGGATGGTCTTTCACTTGGTGTTGGTGAGGGAGGAGTAGGATTGGGGCCCGATAGAACTGCAGGAAAAGGGAATTCCAGGATTCAAAAACGGATTCCCAGAAATAGTCCGTCGCTTTTCAATCTCGGTGCACATCAAATCAAAGTCATGTTTTATGATGGAAAACTCAGTCCGGGATGGGGTTATGAGAATGGATTCAATAGCCCTGCTGAGGAGTGGTTAGGACAAGGTCTCGATAATCTGCTTGCTGCACAGTCCCTGCTTCCCATGGCCTCTGAATTTGAGATGGCCGGCAACTCGGGAGAAAACCAAGTGGCAGGAGCCATTTATGACCGCATCGACCAAGGATGGCCGATTTTGACAAAAAGGGTCAGAACCATCCCGGAATACGGGAAAATGTTTGTGGAAGCATTTGATGACATCCAAAACCCAAGTGATGTTCGGATATTCCATATCGGTAACGCTTTGAGTGAATTCATCAACTTTGAATGGCGAAGTTATGACAGCCCTTTTGATGAATTTTTGATGGGTCATGAGGAGGCTCTCAATCCAAAGCAAAAAAAGGGAATGGAACTTTTTTACGGAAAAGCCCAATGCGCTCAGTGCCATCAGGGAATCCTCTTCACCGACCAGAAATTTCACGCCCTGGCCATTCCTCAATTTGGCCCAGGCCGCACCCGTCCCTTTGACCCTTATGTTCGTGATGTTGGAAGGATGGTCGAAACCGACCGTCTTGAAGACGCCTACCGTTTTCGGACTCCTTCACTCCGTAATGTGGCCGTCACCGCTCCATACGGACACAATGGTGCTTATGCCGATCTAGAGGGCATCATCCGTCACCATCTGGATCCTCTGAATTCTCTGGAAAACTGGGATCCAAAACAGGTCATTCTTGCGGATGCCCCTTGGCTTTCCGAAATTGATTTTGTGGTCTTAGAGGATCGGTTCGAAAGGGAACGATTGAAGTCGCATCTCGACATCACTCCAATCTCAATTACAGAGAATGAGATCGCTCAAATCATCTCATTTCTTGAAAGCCTCACAGGAAAAAACAGCATCCACGGGGAATTGGGGAAACCTGATCGGGTTCCCAGCGGACTTCCGATTGATTAAGTCAACTCAAACACAGGCAAATCCAGTTGCTGTGCCAGTAGTTTGAGGGAATGGCGCAAGTCTCCATAAGCAATGCCGTAGTGGTGTTCGAGCCCTTCCTTCATCACCGTTTCCAGGACTTCGGATGCAGGTCTGTCAAATCGGATCACGCCTGAGGTTCCTGAGAAACTTTTAGGAGCTTTCAGCATCGTTCCTCCTCCAATGATCATACGGTTCAGATTCTGAGACTGACTGAGGCGGAAGAGGGTCACCCTGCCGGCTTTCAGGGGGAATTCGTTAACCAGGGGTTTTTTCCGGTTGGAATGAATTCCTGCTTCCACCGGTGCGTCGGGATCGGCCATGCTCAGGGGGGCGAGTCCGCAATGCCAGAACACCCCTGTGTCCTGGTCGGCATCGATATCGACCAGATCAGCAATAAACGCCGGTTCCTCCCCCATCCAATTGAGAATCAGGGTACTGAGGGTTCCGTAGACATCCGCTTCGCATCCGGCAGCAATCCCCTCGGTGTTGAGCATGCCCATGGCGCCGCAGGCAGCGCATCCATATTCAGTAAAAAATTCCGGCCAGCAGCGTATGGAGAAACCCTGGTAACCGTCATTACTGGCTTTGCTCTTCAGTGAGGAAAGGACCCTGAGGCTTTTTTCTAGGGGTTCCTGTTCCACTTTTTCCAACCCCTGAATCCTTGGTTTCAGTTCCTGCCGGAGTTCCTCAACCTTGTTTTCCGGAACCTGCCTTGCCTCATCGAACAAATCCTTAAGCTCAAGCTGATCGACGGTGACTCCGGTTCTTTTTTTCAATTCCTGGGCATCATAGGCGCAGGTATGAAACCCGTCAGGATGTTGGCCCAGGACAGCAAGACGGGTTTTGGAAAGATTTTTCCTTGCCTGATGGGCATTGATCCTTGCCTGAATTTCAGATCCAGCCCGTTCATCCTGTGGATCGATGTGAAGGTAGTCGCATCGCATTCCTGACTTTCCCAGGGCATGGGACGCCAGGTTGATTCCACAGAGAGAATTCAGCCTGAGCCTTCCCCCGGTTCGTTCCTCGGGAAAGGACCAGAAAACCATCGGAGCATCCAGGGTCTCCGCGAGTTTAACCGTCATGGTCGCATCGGTGAAGGTCAACTGAAGCACCAGCAAAAGATCGGGAGGATTTTTGACCATTTCTTCAAGCCTGCCTTCAACCGCTCCTGCATCAAAGAGAAGTTCTTTCGAGCCGCTCCATTCCGCAGGGATTTGCTCCAAGAGATTCCATGCATTCCTGCAGGTTTCTTCGGCAAAGGGGACGTCAAAGGTCGGTCGTGCAAGAGGCAGGACCGAAATTTTCAATGGTTCAATGTGGTTCATGACCTTTCCTTGAGAAATGCTTCAATTTCATGTTTAAGGGGGATCGCATCCCTTCCCCCGGTTCTGGAACAGCTTATGGCAGCAGCAGCAGATGCTCGGACCAGGGAACTTTTTTCAGAGAGGCCTTCTGCCAGCCCGAGAGCGAAGAGACCATGGAAAACATCGCCGGCTCCGAGGGTATCCACCGATTTGACAGGAAATGCCGGTTGGTGGCGTAATTGTCCGTCCTCCAGCCAGCTCGTCCCCTCTGCGCCACAGGTCACTCCTACCCAGCCCTGGTTGAGTTCGGCAGCCTGTTGAAGCCCTGCCAGTATCGTGCTTCCGTTTGAAAATTGTTTGAGGGCAGGCTCGGAAAATAGAGCATGACTGGAAAGCTCGATCACCTCAGGCTCCAGACCCTCCGGGGTGATGTCCACATACCTTCATGCCAGCGGAGATCCACCAGAACAGCATCTGCTTCGGATAGGTTTTCCAGAGGGAGCCAGTCCGCATCGGTTATGAGTTGAGGATCACTGTAATTGACAATCAATCGCTCTCCCTCCTGATCGACCAGAACCGAAGAAACCCCGGAACTAACCCCTTCTAACCTGAGGACATCATCAACCGACACTCCATATTCTTCGAGTTCTCTGAGAATCCAGGACCCGTTTTCGTCATCTCCCAGCCTTCCCCAGTAGACCGCTTCGCCGCCTCCGCGGGCAATGGCCACCGCGGCGGTTGCTGCATTTCCTCCACCTGCCGGGTGATAGGAGGTCGCGTGCCATTTGGTGGGAATGCTCGGGATTTCCGGAACGATGAAGACGTGATCGAGCACCGCCAGTCCGACGCAGACAACTTGGGCCAAATCCCTACTCCGTGATCTGGTTTCGAAGAATTCCGTGTTCGAAAAAGAGTTTCACCGTCTCCGCCGCTTTGTAACGCATTTCGTACCAGGCCTGATTGGAAAAAAATGCAAGATGAGGAGTGATCCAGAGTCTCCCCTCAAGCCAGTCTTCACGGTTTCTCCAGGCCTCAATCAAAGGATGATTTCCGGGCGGTTCCTGAGGCAGCACATCCAGACCCGCAGCATGGATCCGATTTTCTCTGAGGGCTTGTTCCAGTACATCAAAACTTTCGAGCAAACCTCCGCGTGCAGTATTGACCAAGATCGATCCATTTTTTAATTGGCCAAAGAAATCAGAATTGATCATTCCCCTGGTTTCATCTGAAAGAGGACAATGGAAACTGATCATATCACAGAGAGGCAGCATTTCTTCCAAAAATTGAAACCGCTGGTAACCCACAGCCTTTTCATGTCCCGAAGGCTGGTAAGGATCATAGCCCAAAATCCTGGGACCGAAGGCTTTCATCCGGTTTACAAGAGCGGTCCCGATCCGTCCCACTCCAATCACTCCTAAAACACTCTGGGAAAGTCTCTGGGTTTCCCGGTACTGGTTCTGCCAGTCACCCTGGTAATGTCGTGAGGAGACATCATAAAGCGCAAGATTCCGCTGCAATCCCAACAGCATCGAGCAGGCCGTATCCGCAACCTCTTCGGTGCCGTAATCCGGTACGTTGCAGAAAGGAATCCCCTTGTTTTTCAGGCTGGTCAGATCCACCGCGTCATAACCCACCCCGTAACGGACCACAATCCGGCAGCGTTCCAATTGATCCACCGTTTTGCTTGTGATCTTAGCCCTCCAGACGAGGAGAGCATCGAGGCTTTTCAGGATTTCAGGATCATAATCCTGTTCCTGCCTTGAGTCCAAAAATACCATTTCAGCATCAGCACCCAATGCTTCCCGCTCCACCTCGAAAGGCGGAGGGGAATGATCGGTGATACCAATCCGGATTTTGGTCATCAGGGAAAAACCGAAGGGACTGAAACAATCCCGTCTTCAGGCACTTCGATAAAGTTTGGTGAGCACGAATTCACGGTGCCCGAGGACCTCTGCGGCGGTCAGTCTTCCATTGGCCGTCCGCAGGGTAATATCGATCAGTTGATCACCGGCACTGTCGAGGTTCAGGTCCCTGCGCAAGATTCCTGAAACATCGAGGTCGATATGTTCCGACATCGTCCGTGCCGTTTTCGGATTGGCCGTGAGTTTAATCACCGGTTCGATCGGATTACCGATGATGTTGCCCTGGCCGGTTGGAAAAAGGTGGACCGTGAATCCTGCTGCAGCCTGGAGGGTCACGCATTCCGCGGCGGCAGAAGAGGTATCCATGAAGTAAAGTCCTGAACCTTTGGAAGGCTCCTCGGCGGGCTCCAGAACATCGACGAATTTTGGATTTTTCCCGATTTTCTGGAAATTTCCGAAGGCCTTTTCCTCAATGGTTGTCAATCCGCCCGCAATGTTTCCCTTGGTGGGTTGGGATTCGGAAAGATCGTTGGTCTTGTTCTCCAGGATGAAATCATTGTACGAATTCCAGGTATCAAGAAATTTCTGCTTCACTTCCGGTGTCGCCGCACGTTCCGCACAAACCTGTTCGGCTCCGGTCAATTCGGAGGTCTCCCCAAAACAGAGCGGCACCCCCAAAGGCTCGAGCTTGTCCATCAGATTGCCTACCGTCGGATTTGATGCCAGCCCGGAAGTGGTATCGGATTCCCCGCATTTAACAGAAATCCAAAGGTCCTCCAAACCACATTCTTCACGCTGGATTTCACTCGCCCAGTGCATGAACTCCTTGGCTTTCCAGGAGGCTTTGGCAATGGTCTCGATGTCTCCCTTGCCTTCGATGGAGAATCCCTCCACCGGCTTGCCTGTGGCTGCGATGCCGTCGACCACTTTTTGCGTCCATCCCGGTTCGATTCCGATCACAACCACTGCAGCGACATTCGGATTTTTCCCGGTTCCAATAATCGTCCGGAAAAACAGTTCGAGATCTGCCCCGAACTGAAGCCTTCCATAACTGTGTGGGATGGCCAAGGTCCCGAAGACATTCCTGCCCACTGCTTCAGCCGCGGCATTGGAAATGTCATCCACCGGAAGAATGACGACGTGGTTGCGGACTCCAACCCGGCCATTTTCCCTCCGGTAACCCATGAATGTTTTTGAAAATTCCTTCGCCATTACCACCTCTTTGTTTTTACATTTTGGACATGCACATGGCCTCCCTGCCGGATGTCACCGACTGCCTTGCCGATGTCCTGACCGTATTTGAAAATCGTCTCTCCCACGCTGATATCCTTCAATGCCAGCTTATGGCCGAGTGGTACCACCTCTGTTGCGGTCATGCTGATGGTTTCATCGGTTTCCATCACCCAACCGCTGACTTCTTCACCTGCGCCGATCTGGTCAACCACGACCACCCCGACACTGTCTTTCGGTTCATGAACTATGAAATGTGGATTCATCCTGACTTCCTTTGCTTTCTGATTGATTTGTGTGAGTTATATTATTCCACTTTGAAGCGGAGAGTCAATGCAATGTGAGTTAAAAGAGTATCTTATACATCTTTGATGTTTCTTCGATTAAAGTGGAGAAATATCTTTGGACATTGCCCCATGATTGGGTTAAAAAACTATTCCTTAAAAAAAGATCACCATGAACAAGATTAAAACTCCTCCCAACCCTGACTTCCGCCCGCTTTACGTGCAGGTGATGGAAATCATCAGCAAAAGGATCGAGAAAGGGGAATGGGGCCCGGGCGAGGTTCTCCCGGCAGAACCGAAGTTCGCCGAGGAACTGGGAGTCAGTCAGGGCACGGTCCGGAAAGCCCTGGATAACATTGCGAGAAAAAAAATCGTTGTCCGTCGCCAGGGCCGGGGAACGTTCGTGGCGGAGCACAGCCCGGATATGTCACTGTTCCGTTTTTTCAGAATCGTGGACGGAGCCGGAAAAGCCGTCATGCCCCAGAGCCGGCTTCTGAAAATCAGCAGTTCCAGGGCAACCACGCTCCACCAGCGGATGCTGAATCTGCAAAAAGGGACCCCGGTTTGGAAAATCGAAAGGGTCCGAATCCTCAAAAAAAGACCGGTGATCAACGAATTGATCGTCTTGCCGAAGAAATTGTTTCCAGACCTCGATCGACTCGATGAAAGCCTGCCGAACACGCTTTACGATTTTTATCAGAACCAATTCGGAATCTTCATTCATCAGGCCAGAGAAACCCTGAGTGCGGTGGAAGCCGAACCCAGAGATTGCAAGAACATCCGGGTAGAACGTGGATTCCCCCTCCTCGAAATCCGACGGATCGCATACAATGTATCCGGTGACCCCGTTGAATTGAGAACCTCCCGGGTTTACACCCGAGGCACCGCCTACCAGATCACCCTCCGCTGAACCTGAGCAGGGTCTCTTCAGGACTTGCTTAATCCCTCGACAGGGCTATCTTATAATTCATTGTTTTTTACTGGCTCCCTCCCATAGATCACTCTTAGATGCTTGATTTCCTGGGCCGTCGAGGACGGATCGTAATCGTGCTCACCCTGCTGCTCGCAGGGGGTGGAGTGGTTATTTTTCTGCACGCGATCCTCTTTCCTTTTCTGCTGGCAGGATTTTTGTCCTATGTCCTCGCTCCGGTGATCCATCGGATGCACCAATGGAAAATCCGCGGGTATCAGATGCCCCGTGGGATGGCCGTGATCTTGATCTACCTCCTGATCCTGTTCATCCTAAGCTCAGGGGGAAGCTATTTGATACCCAGAGTGACTGCGGAAATGGGACGACTGACCGAAGAATTTCCAAAAGCAGTCAGCACCTTCAATCAGCAATGGATTCCTGAGATCAACCGCAGGCTCAATGAATGGGCCTCGAAACTGCCGGAGTCTCCCAAACCTCCTGAACCCGCAGCAAATACACCTGTTGAAACTCCAGACGAAGATCAGCCCATTCCGGAGCCCAACGGAGAGTTGGAGCAGTTGATGGAGCACTACACTTTCGAGATCCGGCAGCTCGACTCCGGAAACATGGAGATCATTCCAAAGAAACGTGTTCCCGGAGAAAACGAAAAAGAACCCAGCCAGGAACAGTCTCTCGACATCCAGGCTCAATGGAGTTCGCTCACCAACACAGCCACTGAAAGGCTGAAGGGAGGCATGACCGAATTCCTCGGTCTGGGACAAAGAATGGTGGCAAAAATCGCAGGGTCGGTCTGGGCCCTGTTTTTGACCTTCATGGTGGCAGGCTTCATTCTCGTCGACACCGACCGCATTCACCGTTTCATACGTTCGCTGGTTCCGGTGCAGTATCAGCCGCGTTACGGGGTTTTGCTGAGCAGACTGGATGTGGGCCTCAACGGCGTGGTCAGGGGTCAACTCCTGATCTGCCTGGTGAACGGAATCCTGACCATGATTGGTCTGATCCTGATTGGAGTCCCCTTCGCATTCACCCTCGGTTTGGTGGCCATGGTTTTTTCCCTGATACCCATTTTCGGCACGATCCTCTCCACCATTCCGATCATGATCATGGGATTTACGGTTTCTTTCTCCACAGGCATCCTCGCTCTGGCCTGGATCCTGGTGATTCACTTCATCGAAGGTAATTTCCTCAACCCAAAGATCATGGGAACCGCAGCACACATTCATCCGGCCCTGATTGTGTTCGCTCTGGTGACCGGGGAATACATCGCGGGAATCGCAGGAGCCCTTTTGGCAGTCCCTATCTTTTCCATCCTCCAGACCCTCTTCCTCTTTCTCAAGGCGATGGTGGAAGAGTTTGAGCCGCTGGAAACAAGCAATTCATGAGTCTCGAATGGCTGGCAATTCTGCTGGTCTTTGCCTTGCTGCTGCTTTGGTTTCTCGGCCCGCGAATCATCATTGATGAAACGGTCCAGTCTGTTCAACTCCCCAAAGATCTGAATCACTACCTGAATCAATCCGAGTCCCGTTTCTCTAACATCCGGGAAGGGTTAAACAAAGAAATCCTCTGGGCGAACGCAGAAGAAAAACAGACCGAGTATTCAATCGTCTACTTGCATGGCTTTTCCGCGAGTCGTCAGGAAATTTCTCCGGTGATGGAAAAGGTGGCGGATGCACTTGGAGCCAATCTGTTTTTCACCCGGCTTTCAGGGCATGGCCAAACCACGGAAGCCTTAAGCCAATCTAACCCAAAAGAATGGTTTCAGGA
>LUMI01000147.1_pt2 | contig 19934 bp, 22 predicted proteins | sample 729681 | NCBI WGS metagenome assembly LUMI01 (sample SAMN03860267, study PRJNA289734) | marine metagenome | biome: seawater column; feature: ocean; material: water; isolation source: Red Sea water column Station 34 - depth 10m | place: Saudi Arabia: Red Sea | collected 2011-10-15 | depth 10 m
AATTTTTTCCTTTTAAATTTAACTCATTCAAAATAGATTTTAGATCATCAGTTGGATTAGAACCATCTTTATCAACCCAAATTCTTATATCTTTGATATTAGATGTATTTTGAGCTTGTCTTAAATCTGGCGCTCTAGTCAATAATATTTCATTACCACTTTGATCTAATATTAATGTTTGAAAAAAAACATATCCGAAGGTGTCATAACCTGTTAACCAATACATAGACTCTTGTCTAAACATTAGAATAGCATCAATATTTTGCTCTTTCATTGAATCTATTACTTTTGATTTTCTTAATCTAAATTCTTCTTTTGAAAAATGAAGTCCCATTATTATTAGTTATTTAATAATTTATATAAATTTTACTGAAATCATGATTAATTTATATAAAATTAACATAATGTATATAAAATTTATATCATTGTTACTTTTGACTTTTCCAAGTTTCGCATTTTCATTTGAAAATATAAAAATACAAATAGATGAATTTTCAATCAATAAATATGAAATAACAATTAAAGAGTTTAAAGAATTTACTAAAAAGACTGGTTTAATAACCGAAGCCGAAAAGACAGGCGGAGGCTATGAATGGGGAACGGGATGGGAAAAAAGAACTAATTGGAATTACAAAACTCCTTATGGCGAAACTCCAAATAGCTTATATGAACCTGCGGTTCACATAAATTACTTTGAAGCACAAAAATACTGTTCTTTTAAAAAAGGAAGATTGCCGACTTTTGAAGAGTGGAAGAGGGCAGCCTATATTGAAAATGGAATTGAGTATGAATATCCAAGTGGAAATAAACCTAAAGATATGAACACACAAGATTTATTGAAAATCAATAAACATCAAGATGTTACAAAATTAAAACCAAGCTTAAATGAGTTGGTTGCTATGGGGGGGAATGTTTGGGAATGGATTGATGATATTAAAGGAAATAATTCATTAACCGCGGGAGGATCTTGGTGGTATGGATCTTCAAAGACCAAAGCTTCTGGCGCACAATATAAACCATCTAACTTTTATGCTATCTATGTTGGTTTTAGATGTGCGTTTGATAATTAATGGAAATTATTTATTTTATAATCGCAAGTTTTTTAGTTGTGATTGTTCCAGGGCCAACGGTAAGTTTAATCATTGCAAACTCTCTCAAATTTGGAATACGTGCAGGAATATTAAATGTTGTTGGTACTCAATTAGGTTTAATTTTTTTAATAATACTTCTTGCTTTAGGATTTAAAGCTATATCTCCTTTATTAGAGGATGTAATAAAAATTGTTAGAATTATTGGTGCATTTTATTTAATGATTTTGGGTTATTTAAGTTTTACCACAAAAAATTTTTCAGAAAATTCGCACAGTATAAAAAAATTTGATAAAAAATTTATATTACAGGGTTTGATAGTTATTTTATCAAATCCTAAAGCTTTTTTATTTCTTGGAGCATTTATTCCCCAGTTTATTGATATTACCCAAAAAATTGAAAACCAAATAATTTTCTTTGGTATTTTATTTATGATTGTGGGCGCAATATTTGATGGGATGTATGCGATTGTTTTCGGCAAATTTAGAGAAATAATAATAAATAAATATATTAAGATTCTAAATAAATTAGGTGGATCTTTATTATTTTTTGTAGGTTTTTGGTTGTTAATATACTAGTTTTTAAGAACTGACATTGGGTCCAATCTTGTTTGAAACCAATTTATTCTAAAATCTAAATGCGGACCTGTAGATCTGCCAGTTGAACCCACAGTTCCTATGATATCTCCTTGATTAATTTTATCACCAACAGAAACTAAAACATTTTCTAAATGAGAATAAATTGTCGAAATACCATGTCCATGATCCATAATTATTGTACCCCCGGTATAATATAAATCGTCCTCAGCCATTGTGACAATTCCTGTAGCAGAAGATTTTATTTGTGTCCCTTGTTTAGCAGCAATATCAATTCCGTAATGTGGCCATTTAGGTTTTCCATTTAATATTCTTTGACTACCATAAACACCTGTAATTATTCCATCTACTGGCATAATAAATTTATCCTTAAAGAAATTTAGTTCTGAATTAATGGCTCTTGCTTCGCCAATTCTATTATTTTCAGCTTTAATTCTTTTGTAAACAGATTCTGGTGGTGTAACTTTATTTTCTGGTAAGCCGTCAATTCTTTGTATTTTATATTTTCTTTTTAAAATTTTTTTAACAATTTTTTCTTTTTTACCATTTGAAATTTTAGTTATGACGAGGTCATATTTTCTGTCTCTATCTATTCCAAAAACAAAATAACCATCTTTAGAAACTCTTACTTCAGTCTTGTTAACAATGATTTTTGTATTTGGCTCTGTTTTTCCAAGTATATAATTTCCTTGTGAAAAGTTACCAATAAATTCTATAGCTGATACTTCTAATGGAAATAAAATTGCTAATATTAGCAATATTTTTTTCATTATTTTGCTGTCCAACCTCCATCTATCAGAATAGATGTTCCAGTTATCATTGCTGCAGCATCAGATGCTAAAAAACATACTGCTGTAGCAACATCACTTTCTTTAGCTGCTTTACCCATAGGTATATTCCCCAAAGCTAGTTTTTTAAATTTTTTATTTTTAAAAAATCTTTTAACCATTGGCGTTTCAACGAAAGTAGGTGCTACTGTATTTACTCTAATATTTCTTGTAGCTAACTCAACACCCATTCCTTTAGTTAATCCTTCAATACCAAATTTAGTCATATTATAAATATTTCTACCTGACATTCCCACATGTCCAAGCTGTGATGACATATTGATTATAGATCCACCTCTTTTTTTATTTTTAAGCATTTTCTTAACAACTAATTGAGCAACATTGAATGCAGCTTTAAGATTTAGATCTACAAGATAATTCATACTTCTTTGTTGAATTTTTTCAAATGGCTCCGGTATATTTGTACCCGCATTATTAACCAGTACATCGATATATTTTATATTCTTTAATTTATTATTTAGATCATTGTAATCCATAACATCACAAGTCACTTTAATGAGTTTGCTTTTTACTTTTTTAATATCTTTTTCTAATTTATCTAAGTCCGATTTAGTTCTACTTAATCCAATAATTGTTGCACCAGCCTCTGCTAAAGCGATGGAGCAGGCTCTTCCTAATCCTTTTCCGGCACCAGTAACTAATGCATATTTATTTTTAAGATTGATTTTTTTTAAATACATTAAATTAATAGCATTATATCAGTGTAAATAAGATCTACAGCAACAATTAATATAGCAAATAAACCAAGCCATGCTATCCACTTATATTTTTTTATCCAATTAGATATTAAAGTTGCAGCAGTGGCCATTAAAATAATAGATAAGACAAGACCAAACACCAATAAACCGTAATGATCTTTTGCTGCTCCAGCAACACCCAAAACATTATCTAAACTCATAGTGAAATCAGCCAGCAAAACAGTGAAAATTGCTTTAAAAAAACTTGAGTTATCTACTTTGATATTGCTTTCCTCATCAGCATTATTTTTGATTACATCTGTGTAGAGTTTGTAAACAATATAAAGTAACAACACTCCACCAATTAATCTTAGACCAGTGATTTGAAGTAAATATGCTGTAATTAAGGTTAATATTATTCTTAATATTACAGCACCACCAATTCCCCAAAATATAATCTTCTTTCTTTGATCTGGTGGAAACTGTGACGCCACCATTCCTATTATAATTGCATTGTCTCCAGCCAGAACTAAATCAATAAAAATAATTTGAACTAAGATTGTTAATTGATCAGGGGAGAACATTATGAATTCAATATCATATCAGCACCTTTTTCCGCAATCATTATTGTTGGTGCGTTAGTATTTCCCGAGGTAATATTTGGCATGATAGAGGCATCGATAACTCTTAAATTTTGAATACCATGTACAGAAAGTTTATCACTAACAACCGCGCCATCATCATTTCCCATTTTACAAGTTCCAACCGGGTGAAAAATAGTTTGAGCGTAATCACTAGCACTCTTAACTAATTCTTCATTATCTTCAATATGTACCCCAGGTCTATATTCTTCAGGCTCATATTTTTTAAATGTTTCTGTTTCTAACATTATTTTTCTAACTAACTTTAATCCTAATGCTGCAACATATCTGTCATCATCAGTTGATAAATAGTTCATTTTTATTTTGGGATAAACTCTACTATCATTACTAACAGTCTTAATTTCACCTCTACTTGTTGGTCTTACATTAGCAACTGTTGGGGTAATTCCCTCAAACTTGTGCATAGGTGTTACACCCAAAATATCAGTACTTACAGGAGACACATGAAATTGAAGGTTAGGAGTAGCCCTTGATGGATCACTTTTTACAAAACCACAAACTTGGCTTGCCCCCATGGTTACAGGGCCACTTTGTTTAAGTATATATTCAAGACCCATTAAAAATCTTCCAAATAAACTTTCTACTTTCCTATTTAAAGATTTTAAATTTTTAACTTTATAAACCGGTCTCATCATCAAATGGTCTTGTAGATTTTGACCAACGCCTTTTAATTCATGAATTACATTAATTCCATTACTCTTTAATTTTTCTGCATCTCCAATACCTGAAACATTAAGCAGATGAGGAGAACCAATAGCACCAGCTGATAAAATAATCTCTTTATTTGCCTTAGCAGTAATTACTTTGTCACCTAAATGATAACTTACACTTACTGCTTTTTTTCCTTCAAAATTTATCTGTTTTACATGTGCATTAACTGTAATTTTTAAATTTTTTCTTTTCTTAGCTGGGTTTAAATATCCTTTAGCAGCACTACATCTTAATTTAAGTAAACTTTTCTTTGTATGACTTGTTGTGAATTGAAAAAAACCAACACCAAAGTTATCTCCTGTATTAAAATCTATTGTTTTTGGAATACCAACTTCTTCCGCGGCATTTTGAAATTCATCAAGTAATTTTAAATTAATTTTTTTATTAGCAACTGTTATTGGTCCGCTATCATTATGAAATTCACTTTTACCTAATTCATTATTTTCAGACTTTAGAAAATATGGAAGAACATCTGACCAACCCCAACCTGTATTACCTAATTGTCTCCAAATGTCATAATCTTCACGTTGTCCTCTTATCCATAAAAGACCATTAATTGAGGAGCTTCCACCTAAGGTTTTTCCCCTTGGGTATCTAATTGATCTACCATTCATGCTTTCATCAGGCTCTGTTTTAAAACACCAATCTACTTTTGGATTGTGCATTGTTTTAAAATAACCAACTGGGATGTGGATCCATGGATAAGTATCTTTTCCACCAGCTTCAATTAATAAAACTTTATTATTTGGATTTGCTGTCAATCTATTTGCTAAAACACATCCAGCAGATCCAGCGCCTAGAATAATATAATCAAATTCATCCATAGTTTAGAATGTTTGTAAACTTTTTGTACAAAATTTCGAATTTATACATTTTTTATCAAATAAAGTCGAATTGACACTTGTTAATCACAATAAATTTTGAGAGGATACCACCGTTAAATTTAACTGAGAGGGATAATATAATGAAAAAAATCGTTTCAATGTTGTTTGCTTCTTTTTTAGTTTTTGGATTTATTTCAAATGCTAATGCAGCAAAAACATTAAAGTGCCAAACTGTGATCAGTGCAAAAGCAGATGAAGTTGTAATGTTAAAAGACTTCACTGATACTGTAACTGCATTAACAGGTGGTTCTTTAAAATTTGAAATCATGCCTGCAGGAACTGTTGTTGGAGTTAAAGAAACTCTTGATGCAGTTGACAAAGGTCTAATTGATTGTGGTTTTGCTTGGACACACTATTGGTCAGGTGAGCACCCAGCTGCTATGCTATTTGGTTCGCCAGTAGCAGGTGGTGGAGTTGGTATTGATAACTTAGCGTTTCTATCATGGTTCCAATACGGTGGTGGAAAAGAGTTATATGACCAATTATGGAAAGAAATGGGAAGAGACATAAAAGGATTTATGCTTCAACCAGTTGGTCCAGAAGCTTTAGGATGGTTTCCTAAGAAGCTAAATAATATGGCTGACTTTAGAAAATATAAATTTAGAACTCCTCCAGGAATTCCAGGTCAAACTTACAAAGATATTGGTATAGCATCAGTAGCAATGGGAGGTGGAGACATTCTTCCTGCACTACAAGCTGGAACAATCGATGCAGCTGAATGGTGTTGTCCAAAACCAGACCTAGTTTTTGGTTTCCAAAAAGTTCTTAAACATTACTACCTACAAGGTTTGCACCAAGTAGTAGTAAATGCTGACTTCTATATGACAGGTAAAACTTACAACAGTTTATCTGATCATGAAAAAAAATCTTTAGAAGTAGCAGCTAACGCTTCATTAGCTAAATCTTTAAGCTACAGAATCTATGAAAATGGAAAAGCTTTACAAGAATTAACTACTAAGCATGGTGTAATTTTAGAAGATACTCCTTCTGATTATTTCACTGAGTACATGGCTGCAGCAAAAGCAACTTTAAATAAAAATGCAGCACAAAATGCATTCTTTAATAAAGTTTACACTTCAATGAAAGAATTTGCTGATATTGCAGTTCCTTTCTGGAGTGGTGCTCAAATGTCAAATGCGAAGCTAGGAATGGCTCACGCTGCAACATTAAAATAAAGATAAACATTTATACAAAGCGGGTTAAACACCCGCTTTGTTATCAATCCTCATAAAATTTATGGCAAAGAAAAAAATAAGACTTGATATTTCAGATGAAATGATCGCTGAAAGAAGAGGTGGATCAGGTAAAATGCCAAAAGATATGCCAAATTGGATGGCATCATCAATAATTAATATAGATAAATTTAGTAAGTTAATTGGAAATACAGTTTGTTGGATAACGTTTCCATTAATATTAGCAATGACTTATGAAGTACTTGCAAGAAAATTATTTTTAGCCCCTACAATTTGGGCATATGATATTAGCAGATTTTTATATGGTGCATTATTTATGTTGGGCGCAGGATATGCGTTATCAAAAGGAATTCACATTAGAGCAGATTTTTTATACAGAAATTTCAAAGTTAAAAATCAAGGCAAGATCGATTTTATTTTATATCTTTTATTTTATTTTCCAGGCTTGATAGTTTTCCTTTATATGACCACTGGATTTGTTCAAGAGTCTATAATGAGAAACGAAAGAGGTATGGATACAACATGGATGCCATACATGTGGCCAATAAAATCTTGTTTATGGTTTGGAATAATATTTTTGCTAATACAGGGAGTTTCAGAATTATTTAAAAGTTATTACGCAATGGTTAAAGGAAAGTGGCCAGGAAATTAGCATGATATCTCATTTGATAGATCCAGCAACATTAGGTTTTATTTTAATAGGAGTAATGTTGTTTTCTATATTCATAGGATTTCCAATTTCATTCACACTTATATTTTTAGGTTTTGTATTTGGATACCTTGGTTTTGGAAAATTAGTGTTTTACTTAATGACCCTGCAATTTTCTATGGTTATGACGGAACAAACACTCGCCGCCGTACCCCTCTTTGTTTTTATGGGAATAATGATGGAACAAGCGGGTTTAATGGAAAGGTTGTTCTCTGCATTTCAATTAATGTTAGCAAGAGTTAAAGGCTCTTTATATTATGCTGTACTTTTCGTTTCTGTAATATTTGCAGCAGCAACCGGTATTGTAGGTGCTTCAGTTACTATTCTTGGAATTATGGCTGCAAAATCAATGAATAGATCTAAATATGATGTAAAACTTGCTGCAGGAACCATAACTGCTGGTGGTACACTTGGAATTCTAATTCCACCAAGCATAATGCTTGTTGTTATGGGTCCCATCATGGAAATACCTGTAATCGATTTATTTGCGGCAGCTATTCTTCCTGGTGTTTTACTAGCTTCTTTATACGCGGCTTACACAACAATTAGATGTGCCATGAACCCAAAATTAGGCCCACCTTTACCAGAAAAAATGAGAGCTAAAAGTATGAGTAAAGTTTGGGTAGAGTTTTTCTTAGGTCTTGTTCCTCCGGCTGCATTAGTTTTTGCAGCACTTGGAAGTATATTGTTTGGATTTGCAACACCTACAGAAGCTGCTGGATGTGGAGCCATGGGTGCTCTTTTATTAACCTTAGCATATAAAAAATTAACTCTAAAAAAACTTCAAGAAGCTCTAGTAAAAACTTTAGAGATTACCGCTTTAATCATGGTTCTAGTTGCTGCATCTAATTTCTTTGGAGCAGTATTTGCAAGACTTGGAACACCAATGGTTTTAACTGATTTTCTTCTATCATTAGAAATGAATAGATATTTAATTTTAGCAATAGTTATGATTGCTATTTTTTTATTAGGTTGGCCATTAGAGTGGGTACCAATTGTAATGATTATTGTTCCAATTATTCTACCATTAATCGAGGCTCTTGGATTTAATTTGACATGGTTTGCAATTTTAGTGGCTGTTAACTTACAGACCGCCTGGCTATCACCACCAGTTGCGCTTTCAGCATATTTTTTAAAAGGTGTAGTACCAGAGTGGGATTTAAAAGATATTTATTTGGGAATGATGCAATTTATGGTGCTCCAAGTAATTGGCTTAATAATAATTATAATATTTCCAAAGATTGTTTTATGGTTGCCAAACGTCTTATATGGACAGTAGTGTTTATTGGTTTAATATATAAAGAGTGATTCAAGCAAAAGATAAATATCAATTAAGAAACTGGGAACTTGTTTCAATAAATCCAAATAAAAGAGATTGGTATTGGGTAGATTTTTTTAATTATTGGGCAGTTTCTATTCAGAGTGTTATCGGTTTCTCATTAATTGTATCTTTGTATTTATTATATGATTTAAATTCTTTAGTCGTTTTGGGTGGAACTTTATTTGCAGGATTTATTGTCTTTTTATTAACAAATTTTATAGGAAATATTTCTCAATCTAGCGGCTTATCTTTTCCAGTCATTTTAAGAATGTCCATGGGTTTTAATGGAGCAAGGTATGTTGGAATGATAAGAGGTTTAATTGGAATATTTATGTTTGGTGTTCAAACATTTTTTATTTCAAAATCACTAGGCTATATCTTTAGAATAATTATATTTAAAATAGATTCTCAACTCATTAATCATGAATTTTTTCTATTATTTTTCTTTGGTTTAAATGCTATTGATTGGTCTGCATTATTTTTAACATTAATTATTCAATTTATTCTTTTTACTCAAAGTCAGAATTTTAATAAAAGCTTTATAAAATTTTCATCTGTATTTATTTATTTTGGACTAGTTCTATTTTTAATTATAATTATTTCAGAGCATTATGCTGAATTAGTAAGTTCTTTTAAGCTTAGTACTAATATTAACAATGCTGTCTCAAAAAATAATATTTATCCATTTATTTCTATTACAGGAACTATGTTTGCATACTTTTCAATTATGCTGGTAAATTTTGGAGACTTTTCTCGTTTTGCAAAAAATAACTCTGAAATGACAAAAGGCAATCTAAGTTTGTTATTAAATATAATTTTATTTTCTTTCTTTGCTTTAGCAATTTGCTTAGGAGCAGATGTAATTATGGCAAAAAGCTCAATTTCTGTTGAAAGATTACTTACAAATCCAAACGATATAATAGGAAAATTAAATAATAATTATTTAACAGTAGTTTCGCTAATTTTTATTCTTATTTCGTCCTTATCAACAAATCTTATTGCAAATTATATTCCTTCACAAAATACATTGTTAAATTTCATACCAAATTCTTTATCTTTAAAAAGCACAGGCGCTTTAATTAGTATTTGTGCATTAGCTGTATCAACTTTTTGGTTATCAGTTTTTAGTCAAGCTCCTATTTTAAGCTTTTTTGATACACTAATTGCTTTTTTAGGTCCTATATTTGGAATTGTGGTAGCAGATTATTATCATGTTCAAAGAAAAAAAATTAATCATAAGGAATTATTTTATCCAAAGGATACTACACAATACATTTATAATAATGGATGGAATAATAAGGCGCTTTATTCTTTATTAATTGGTTTTATATTTTCCGCTTCAACGATTTGGAATATTAATTTCATTCAATATCAACCTTTTGGATTTATTATTGGTGCTTTCATATCTTACATACTTTATTTATTACTTCAAAAATAATGCATAAATTTGATTTAAATAACAAATTTGCAATTATAACAGGTGGAGCCCAAGGCTTTGGATTAGATATTGCAAAAAGATTTATTCAATCAGGATCAAAAGTTAGAATTTGGGATATTGATGAGAAACAATTGAAAGATGCATTTGATCAGATAAACAATGTTAACCTGGAATATGACGTAGTTGATGTATCAGATTTCAATCAGGTAAAAGAAACTGTAGAAAAAATAGCAAAGAATAACAAAATAGATATTTTAATTAATAGCGCTGGTATTACAGGTCCAACTGCAGAATTATGGAACTATAATAATGATGATTGGTTAAAAATTATAGATATTAATTTAAATGGAACTTTTTATTGCTGCAAAGCCGTTGTTCCACATATGATTAAGAATAATTATGGAAGAATTGTAAATATTGCATCTGTTTCAGGAAAAGATGGCAATGCAAATGCAAGTGCTTATAGCTCTTCAAAAGCTGCTGTTATTGGTCTTACAAAATCATTAGGTAAAGAATTAGCTCTAAATAATATCGCGGTAAATGTGGTTACCCCTGCTGGCGCTAACACAAGAATTTTAAACCAAATGTCAAAAGAGCATGTTCAAAGAATGCTTTCAAAGGTTCCAAAAGGGAGATTTTTAGAGGTAAATGAATTAACCTCAATGGTTTGCTGGCTATCATCAGAAGAAAATTCATTCTCGACAGCAGCAGTTTTTGATATTAGTGGCGGTAGATCTACTTATTAGGTTTACTTAAAGGCACAATAGTTTGATTTAACTCTGCTAATTTCAAATCTTTAGAGACAACTGGCGATAAAATTATGATTGACCAGTATATTAATAAACCAAAAATTGTAAGAGTTTTCATAACTTGTATATATTAAACGATTTTGAAAAATGCATGTTCCAAAATTGACAAAATTATGATTTTACAAAAAATATTGAAATAAAAAAAAACAAGTCTATAGGAAACTGGTGATCAAAATAATATTAAAATATTTAATTATATATTTATTTTTATTAAAACCTGCATTTGCTGAACGAGTTAATGTATTTGATTTTACCAAGGAAGAACTCCAAACTCTTGAGGTAAGAAAAGTAAGAGGAGCAGATAATAAAACGGAATATATTCCAGGCTCTAATGAAAATGGAAACTATCTAAAAGCAGTTGCTGATAATGCTGCATCTGGACTTGGGAAGCAAATCAAAGTTAATTTAAATAAAACTCCATTTATCAATATAACCTGGAAAGTTGAAAAAGACCTTAATGGTATTATTGAAAACAGTAAAAAAGGGCATGATTATGCTGCAAGAGTTTTTGTTATTAAAAAAACAGGCGCAACAGCTCTTTCTAATAGAGCTATTAACTATGTTTTTTCTAGTAATGAGGAGATTGGAAAAAATTGGCCAAGTCCTTACACAAAGAAATCAATAGATAATGTTCTTTCTACAACTAAAAATAATATTAATGAGTGGGTTACAGTTAAAGCCAACGTTAAAGAGGATTTTAAAAAATTTCATAATCTAGATGTAGATGAACTAGATGGAGTAGCAATTATGGCTGATACTGATAATTCAAAAAAAAAATCGATTAGCTATTATCAAAATATATTTTTCTCAAAAGATTAATTTAAAAATTTTACGTTTTTCTTCAACCAATAACTCATGAGCGATAAAATTATAGCTGCGATAACATCTTCAATAGGCCTCGCAGATGGATATCCAAAATTCCATATTATAACACCCACTAGCCATATAATATAAATTTTCATAAATATAATGATTACTATAAAAAAAATAAGTAATTTGATATGATTTATTAATGGCTAAAAAGTTTAATCATAAAATTAAAATATACTATGAGGACACAGACTCTGGTGGAGTTGTTTATTATGCAAATTATTTAAAATATTTAGAGAGAGCAAGATCTGAAGCTATTTACTCATTAGGGCTTAGCAATTCAAAATTACATAAAGACTATGGAGCTTTAATTATCGTTAAATCATGCAATATTAATTATAAAAAACCTGCAAAATTTGAAGATAATCTTGAAATTTTCTCCTCTGTTATATCTAAAACAAGAACATCTTTTTCTATGTCGCAAATCATAAAAAGAAATGAGGAAATTATTTCAGAAGCAGAAGTGCAGCTAGTTACCGTAAATGATGAAGGTAAGCCAATTAAAATTCCAGAAGTTTTATTAAAATTATTTGATTAGCTTAATTTTAATACTCTTTTAAATAATGAAGTCATTTTCTTTTCATTAATTCTTCCAGTATTAACATTTCTTGGACTTGGATGGTAGCATCCAACCAATAATATATTGTTTGGTAATTTAAATATTTTATTATGTTTAAATTGAATATTTTCAGTTAGCCCATATTTATTTTTATAAAAATATTTACAAGCATCAAAAGCTATTTTTCCAAGAGCTACAATAATTTTCAAATTTTTAAGTAAATTAATTTCCTGATCAAAATATTTAAAACAATTATTCAATTCTTGTTTTAGGGGTTTATCCTCCGGAGGCACACATTTTAAAGCAGTAGTAATATATGCTTTGTTCAATTTTAAACCATCATCTCTATATTCTGAAGTAGGTTGATTTGAAATCTTAGCTTTAAATAGGCATTTGTACAAAAAATCTGAAGATTTATCTCCTGTAAAAACTCTACCAGTTCTTGTTCCACCATGAGCAGCTGGAGCCAACCCAACGAGCAAAATTTTTCCATTTATATCACCAAATCCTGTGATTGGTTTTCCCCAGTATGTTTCATTAATATATTGTTTACGTTTTTCTTTAGAAATTTTTTGTCTAAATTTAACTAGTCTTTTGCACTTTTCGCAATTAATTATAGATTTGTTTAATTTATTAAAATTTGAACTCATTTAATGAAAAAAATTATATCTTTATTGTTTATCTTTATATCTTTAGTTTTTTCAAACCAAGCATTTTCTAATGATGATTTAATTCAATCATTGAAAGAAGGTGGTAAAATAATATTTATTAGACATGCTTACGCACCAGGAGGTGGAGATCCAGATAATTTTGATGTCAATGATTGTTCAACACAAAGAAATTTAAACAATGAAGGAATTAGCCAATCAAAACTAATTGGAGAATTTTTTGTTAAAAATAAAATTCAGATTGATCAAGTATTGTCTAGTGAATGGTGCAGGTGCAAAGATACAGCAAAATATGCATTTAAGAATTTCAAAACTTTTAATGCATTAAATTCTTTTTTTTCATCAAAATTTGCACAAAATGAAGATAAACAAATTAAAGATCTTAAAAATTTTATACAAAATTGGAAAAGCGAGAAAAATTTAGTTTTAGTTACACATTATGTTGTAATTTCTTCAATGTTAAATATGGCTGTAGGATCTGGCGAAATAGTAATTACAAATAATGATTATGATGTAATTGGCACTATCGAAACAATGTAAAAAATAATATTATATAGAGAAATGTCATCAAAAAAAGCATTGAAACAAGCTCAAAAGCAAAATTATGCAAGATTTAAAAATAATCTTTCAAATAATTTTAATAATAAATTTAATAAAAAAAATTTTAAAAAAAATAATGCTAACTCAATTAAACAAAAATAACTTAAAATCGATATTAGTTTTTAATCAAAATTTCTAATTTATGAAAGTTGGATTTATAGGTGTTGGATATATGGGCTATGGGATTGCAAAAAATCTCATTAAACATGGACATAAATTATTCGTAGTTGCAAACAAAAATAGAGTGCCAATTGATAAAATTATTTATGATGGTGCAGAAGAGGCCCAAGATATAGAGGAGCTTTGTAATAAAGAATTAGATGCATTATTTCTTTGTGTAACCAATACTCCAATTGCAACTTCGATTGCTGAAAAGTTATTAGATTTTTTGACTAGTAAAACTTTAATTATTGATATTACAACTCACAATCAAAATGGATCAAAAGATATGGATAAAATCTTTTCAACCAAAAATATTAGCTACGTTGAATGCCCAGTAATGGGAGGACCAGTGCAAGCAGAGGAAGGAGTTCTGGGAGGTATAGTGGGTGCTACAGAAGAAAACTTCAAAAAGGCTGAAAGTTATTTAAAAAATTTTTGTAAAGATTACTTTTACTTTGGTGAAGTTGGCGCTGGAGCTAAATCAAAACTATTAAATAATTTTTTATCAATAGGAACTGCAACTTTAGTAATAGAACTTATCAAATCTGCAAAGAAAATGAATATTGATTTACAAAAACTATTTTCAGTTGCAAAACTTGGTTCTGGAAATTCAGCAGCACTAAATAGAATTTTTGATAAGGTTTTACAAAATGACTATACAGGTTTTAGATTTTCTACCTCAAATACTTTAAAAGATTTAACTTATATTCATGAATTATTGAAAGATATGCCAAACTCTGAAAAACTATCAAATTTAAAAAAATCCTTCTATCAAGAGGCTGTAGATAAAGGTTATGGTGATTTATTTATAAGTGAATTAATTGAAAAAAATTAATTATCTTTTTTTTCAGAGTAATAAAGTGCTATAGCAAATAGCGCTGTCCAAATAATACCTAAAAGCGCTTTTGGACTTGTTTCAGCACTCCATATATCTAAAACAAATATTCCAAAAACAATACCAAGAACATAGATAATTATAGCAAGATTTGTTTTATTCATTTTATTAAATCTTTTTTAAATAACGAAATACCCTTGTCTATCTTGTGATTATAAGATTCTTTAAAACTTTCTAATTGCCAACCTGTCATTCGACTTTGGATTTCGTTTAAATTATTGTTCTTCCATTCATCTGTTGTCTTTTCATCTTTCCAGATTTTTTTTTCTTCGTTACTTCTACCACAGCCATAACAATAGCCTGTGACAGGGTCTGTTCTACATATGCTTATACAAGGAGAAACAATCATTTTATTTATATTTTTATATCCTTTTACACTATTATTCGGATTGGACAAATTGGTTCAATAATATATAAAGCAGCATAATTTAACTGGGGCGATGGCGGAATTGGTAGACGCGCTGGTCTTAGGAACCAGTCGAGCAATCGGTGAAGGTTCGAGTCCTTTTCGCCCTACCATGAAGATTTATGAAAGTAACAGTAGAAAATAAAAAAGGTTTACAAAAAGATTTAAAAGTCTTTATAGATAAGAATACTATTTCTGGATATTTGGATGAAAAATATGAGGAAATTAGAAAAGATGTTGTTCTTAAAGGTTTTAGACCAGGAAAAGTGCCTACAGAAATACTTAAAAGACAATTTGGTAAAGCTGTTTATGGAGAGGTAATCGATAAAGTTCTTAAAGACTCTACAACAAAAGCTTTAGAAGAAAATAAAATAAAACCAGCTGGTCAGCCTAAAATAGATCTAAAATCATTCGGGGAAGGAAAAGATCTAGAGTACATTATTTCTGTAACAGAACTTCCCAATATTGACGTATCTTCAATTACCAAATTAAAAGTTGATGAATATGAAGTTAAAATTGATGCCAAAGAGACAGATAAAAGAATTGAACAAATAGCAAAAAGTCAAAATAATTTTAAAGCAGCAGAAGATAGTTATATTTCCAAAAATAATGACCTAGTTGTATTTGATTATAAAGCAACAGTTGATGGTAATGATTTTGAAGGAAATGAGGGTAAAAATACTCAACTTGTTTTAGGAAAAGATTTATTTATTAAAGGTTTTGATAAACAATTAGAGGGTGTCAAAAAAAATGATACCAAAAAAGTAGAAGTTAATTTACCTGAAAATTTTCCAAAAAAGGAACTAGTAAACAAAAAAGCTATCTTTGAATGCAAAATTAATGAAGTAAAAAAACCTGAAGAAGTTAAAATAAATGATGATTTTGCCAAAACACTGGGAGCAAAAGATTTAAATAATCTAAAAGAATTAATTTCAAAACAAATAAATGATGAATTTAAAAATTCATTAGATTTAATCTCAAAAAGACAAGTTCTTGAGCAAATTGAAAAACAGAAAATTGATGATTTGCCACAAAATTTAATTGATCAAGAAGTACAAATTTTGTCTCAAGGAATGAAAGAAGATGAACTTAAGAAAAATAAAAAGTCTTTAGAGGAGCAAGCACAAAAGAGAATTAAAACAGGACTAATTTTAAACGCCTTTGGTGAAAAAAATAATATCAAAGTATCTCAGGACGAAGTAAACGCTGAAATTCAAAAGCAGTTAAGAATGATGCCTGGCCAAGAAAAAATGGTTAAAGAGTACTATGAGAAAAATCCATCAGCAATTGATGGAATAAGAGGGTCAATATATGAAGAAAAAATAATTGATCAAATAAAGAAAACTGCAAAAGTAAATAAAAAACAAATTTCTAAAGATGAAGCTGAAAAAATTCTAAAAGCTGAAAATGAAAAAAATTTAAAAGAACAAGAAAAATTAGCTAAACACAACCACGATCATGACCACGACCACGACCATGATCACAATAAAGATAAAAAAAAATCAGATAAAAAAGAAACTTCATCAGCTAAAAAAACTTCAGTAAAAAAAGCAAAAACAGTTACAAAGAAAGCTAAAGCTACAAAAAAAGTTAGCAAAAAGTAATCACAAGTTGTATAAGTTAAATCGAATCAACTTATGACATCTAAATTTTCAGAACATCTTAGCACACTTGTCCCAATGGTTGTGGAACAATCAAGTAGGGGAGAGAGAGCTTACGATATATATTCAAGACTCCTTAAAGAAAGAATTGTTTTTGTTGTTGGTCCTATCAATGATGCTGTTGCATCTTTAGTTACAGCTCAATTATTATTTTTAGAGAGCGAAGATCCTAAAAAAGAGATTTCTTTATATATAAATAGCCCAGGTGGTCTTGTAACAGCTGGTTTAGGAATTTATGATACAATGCAATACATCAAACCAGAAGTTAGCACTTTATGTATTGGTCAAGCTGCTAGCATGGGTTCTTTTTTACTTGCAGCAGGTTCTAAAGGAAAAAGATTTTCTTTACCAAATTCAAGAATAATGGTTCACCAACCATCAGCTGGATTTCAAGGACAGGCTACAGATATTGAAATTCATGCAAATGAAGTTTTGTCTTTAAAGAAAAGATTAAATGAAATTTATTCTAAACATACTGGTAAATCTGTAGATGAAATTAAATCGGCACTAGAAAGAGATAATTTCATGACACCTGAAAATGCAAAAGACTTTGGGTTGATAGATAAAGTAGTAGAGAAAAGACAATAACCAACTATATATAGTTTCTCCACAACCTCTACTTGATTAAGAGGAGAGAGTTGTAATAAAGTATTCAAATTGATTCGTTATAAAATTTTATGAGCAATAATAACAAAAATATTTTGTACTGTTCTTTCTGTGGCAAAAGCCAACATGAAGTAAGAAAATTAATTGCAGGCCCAACTGTATTTATTTGCGATGAGTGCGTTGAGCTTTGTATGGATATCATTAAGGAAGAAAGCAAAGATACATTTGTTAAACACCAAGATGGATTACCATCACCTAAAGAAATTTGCACCGTATTAGATGATTATGTAATTGGTCAAAACCATGCGAAAAAAGTTTTGTCAGTTGCAGTACATAATCATTACAAAAGATTAAACTATGAAAATAAAACTAGCAAAACTGTAGAACTATCAAAATCAAATATTTTATTAGTTGGTCCAACTGGATGTGGAAAAACACTATTAGCACAAACTCTTGCTAGAATTTTAGATGTACCATTTACAATGGCAGACGCTACAACATTAACAGAAGCAGGATATGTCGGAGAAGATGTTGAAAATATTATTTTAAAACTTTTACAAGCCGCTGATTACAACGTTGAAAAAGCTCAAAGAGGTATAGTTTATATCGATGAAGTAGATAAAATTAGTAGAAAATCTGAAAACCCTTCGATTACTAGAGATGTTTCTGGGGAGGGAGTACAACAAGCGTTATTAAAAATAATGGAAGGAACTGTTGCTAGCGTTCCTCCTCAAGGTGGAAGAAAGCATCCTCAACAAGAATTTTTACAAGTAGACACTACTAATATTTTATTTATCTGTGGTGGTGCATTCGCTGGCTTAGACAAAATAATTTCACAAAGAGACAAAGGATCGTCAATTGGTTTTGGTGCAGAGGTAAAAAGTTTAGAAGATAAAAAAACTGGTGAGTGGATGAAAAATTTAGAACCTGAAGATTTGTTAAAATATGGTTTGATCCCAGAATTTATTGGAAGACTTCCAATTACAGCAACTCTTGAAGATCTAGATGAAAAATCATTGGTTAAAATATTATTAGAACCAAAAAATTCACTTATCAAACAATATCAAGAATTGTTTAAGTTAGAGGGGGTAAAACTTACCTTTAAAGATCAAGCAGTTAAAGATATTGCAAATAAAGCAATTAGTAAAAAAACAGGCGCAAGAGGTCTGAGATCAATACTTGAAAATATTTTGTTGAAGACTATGTTTGATTTACCTGGTGAAGACAACATAGAAGAAGTTATCGTTGATTCTGGTGCGGCGAAAGGTGTATCGCAGCCAGTAATTGTCCATTCTAAGAACAAATCTAAATCTGATAAGACTTCAGCCGCTTAAAAAGTCGTTAATAAAGAATTATTTTCTATTGCAATATAATATTTAATATCCATATTTGCTGTATGGAAGTTAAAGTTACTCAACCTTTATTGCCTCTAAGAGACATAGTTGTCTTTCCAAGTATGGTAATACCTTTATTTGTTGGAAGAGATAAATCTATTACAGCATTAAATGAAGTAATGAAGGGCGATAAAAAAATTGTTTTAGTTACCCAAAAAAATTCTGAAGTAGACGATCCAAAAAAAAATGATGTATTTTCTTATGGATGTGAAAGTAACATTCTTCAATTATTAAAATTACCAGACGGTACTGTTAAAGTACTTGTAGAAGGTATTAAAAGAGTAAAACTAGTTGATTTTAAAGACGATGAGAAATTTATTTCATGCACTTTTGAGTACCAAAAAGACATTCTTACTAAAGATGAAGATCTTCTTCCACTTGCATTAACTGCTGTTAGAAGGTTAGAAAAATTAACTTCAATTAATAAAAAAGTATCTACAGAAACTATAAACAATATTAAGCAATTAAAGGATCCATCAAAAATTGCTGACAATATAGCTTCTCACCTAAATGCAACAATTTCTGAAAAACAACAAATCTTTGAAACATTGGATGTCAAAAAGAGATTAAACGGTGTTATCAAAATTATGGAGAACGAAACTAGCATCATTGGTGTTGAAAAAAGAATTAGAGGAAGAGTTAAAACTCAAATGGAGAAAACTCAAAGAGAGTACTATTTAAATGAGCAACTAAAAGCCATTCAAAAAGAATTAGGTGAAATTGAAGATGGCAAAGATGAGACTACAAATTTAAAGAAATCCATACAAAAAGCTAAAATGCCAAAAGAAGTTGAGAAGAAGTGTATGGCAGAATTAAAAAAATTGAAAAATATGAGTCCAATGTCAGCTGAGGCAACAGTTGTAAGAAACTACTTGGATTGGATGATAGATATACCTTGGTTTAAAAAAGATAAAGTAGATATTGATTTAAACAAAGCACTCAAAATATTAGATGAAGACCATTTTGGATTAGAAAAAGTTAAAGAAAGAATAATTGAATTTTTAGCTGTTCAAAAAAGAATGGAAAAAATTAAAGGTCCAATTCTATGTTTAGTAGGACCTCCAGGTGTAGGTAAAACTTCATTAGGTAAATCAATTGCAAAAGCAACCAACAGACAGTTCGTAAGAATGTCATTGGGTGGTGTAAGAGATGAAGCTGAAGTAAGAGGTCATAGAAG